>ERZ809194.280-NODE-280-length-31043-cov-6.271234_pt1 | contig 31043 bp, 48 predicted proteins | sample MGYA00520517_ERZ809194 | MGnify/ENA primary metagenome ERZ809194 (study PRJEB31570, sample SAMEA3213003) | Homo sapiens | biome: human-gut; feature: human gut; material: fecal | place: Sweden | collected 2011 ... | reverse complement strand
GGTGGCGCAATTTTCAACTGGAATATTGGCGCATTTTTCAATTAGTATCTACACCGATATTGTGTTAATATCTGATAAATAATCAAATCCATCATTTTTCCATAATATTAATCTATATACAGAGTTATTGAAAGATAAAAGTAAATCGCTATTTATCTTAATTTTTTGAGTACATTTAAAAATATCGTTATAAACAAATTCTCCATTACTTACATTCCATACGTAATTATCTATGGTATAGTCACTAATCCTAATTGCTTCTTGGCTAAAAATTAGTTTCTTTTCTAGCTCGGTAAGTTCTTCTCTGGTGGCATATCCGGCATCAAGAGTCGTGCGGATCTGCCAGCCTGGGTTCTGCCAGCTGAACACTTTGTTATTATCAGCAGACGATGGATCATCCTGATTGTATATATTAACAAGCTGCCCTTTCTTCAATGGCTTCCCGTCATCACCTACCGGGTTCTTGTCCGCTTCCATCGCAGACACGCTAGTATAAGTCTTACGAATGCCAAGAGAACTACCGTTCACCTCAACATCGTTAGTGTAATCAGCCATATCTGAAAAAAGACCTCCAACTTCCTGAGGTGATATGGTTTCCGAATCAGTTTTTTCAGAGAGCTGCTGTGCTCTTTTCTTTATGTCATAAATTGTAGTCATAATGCTTCTGGGTTATATAGTTCAACAACACATTTTATCGTAGTTTCTCCGGCATCATTCTTGTAAATTTCTCCATTTTTGTACGCTGTAACATATCCGGATGGTGTTGCAACAAGATTCAAAGTTACAGGTACAAGTCCTGCGGATGTTCTTTCCATTGCCGGGACTGAGAATGTAAAATTAGATGTTCTGGTAGCCTGCTCTACCGGGAAATTACGTAGTATAACACCTTCCTTATCACTTGTTGCATTTACCGTTACATTGATAAAAATCTTAGTACCTTCTGTTCCTATAAGTTTAAACTTGACGCTACCACTTGCTGCATCGCCAAGATCCGATACAGTACCATCCCATTCTGTGTTCTGTTTTGCCAGAGTATTTTTAACGCACTTGTAAAGTGTATTATCTTTTACGACAAGAATGCTACCTGTAGAAGCCAGACGTATATATTTTTTTTCATATACATACTGTTCTGTACCGTTACCCAGTCTGCGCTGACCGTCTTTTTCGGTTACTATTTCCCAGTACAGATTTGCTCCAGTAGAAGTCGTTACACTACCTGCCTTAACAGGGTACACTTCTCCAAGTACAGATACATATCCTGCTGTATTACTGTATGTCGTTTGGCCGGAATTTGCTGGCGCAGACGTAATATCACATCCGTACAGTATTACAGGGCTATTAGTCTGCTGAATTCCTTCTACTATGCCGGTTAATGCATCAAGAGTTGCCTGGTTGATAAATTGCAGGTCATCAAGATAAACCGGCTGATTACCTTCGTATATCAAAAAATTATTCATAATCGTATATTTTAATAATGTATTTTCTTCCGGATGGCTTATACTTTTCGACGATCCGCGTTATTTCTGTGGTATAGTCGCTAAGGAATGAAGGGACATTTACCTGATAATTCCCGTCTACATTTCCTTCTCCTTCAAGAGTCATGTATACGGTGTTACCTCCTTCTTCTCCAACCTTCGACATATAGACCAGCGCATCGCCTTCAGCACTTGTATTCATATACAGTATCTGCTCCTCGATGTCAGTAATGTATATTTCCTTGTTTTTAAGGAAGTATGTATCGTTCAGGATTTTTTCAATGTATATAACCTGACCGTTTATCTGCATATTGTCAAGGCTCTGCTGCCGGAACAACTTAAATTCAGAAAGTATCTGTTTGCAAGGAGATATTAATACCTTAATCAAGGAAAACAATTTTTTTTTGCGCAACATCGGAGGAAGAAGATGCTGAGCAAACTTAGTCATATCTATATCATACCACATAACTCAATGTATTATTCAGATTGTCTGAAACAAAGCAGCCTCCTACAGCTGTATAGTTATTACCTTCCAGTACCGTATAGGTTCCTCCAGATGACTTGACACGTACTTGCTGGAGCAGAACGTCCGTCACTCCGGGCACATTCTGTATCGCATCTACGCACTTGGTCTTGTTGAATGTTCCTCCGTATACTATATTAGCCAGGTAAGCATTCACAGCATCAACAACAGGATAAGAACCGTCTGATATCCTTACGCCTTCTTCAGTGATCTGCTGCGGATCGACTTCTACTTGTGCGGTTATCTCTATGCTGTCAGCCGGAAGGCTGCGGATGTCGAGTATTACTCCTGCTATCTTAACGCTATTCATATAACTTTTAAACGCTGTTAAAACATCGCTTGAAAGGACCGACGGTTTCCCGGCTGAATCTCCTGATACAAGCACCTGTATACTTCCGCCTCGGTCCCTCACCGCACAATACTTAACTACTTTCTTTGACTCGTCTTCAGCCGCATAGCGAAAACTTTGCGTCGATTCGTCAAAGATAAGCGCATCGCCGTACTGAAAATTAACAGCCTGAGTGTGATACCAACGTATCGTAGGAACAATGTTTTGAGCGATACGATCTTCTACATCTTGCTTGAATCCATCAAACATCACTTCCAATGTATAAGCACATACGGCCACGATATACAGGATAATATTCTCAATGCTGACAGCGCTGAACGTATTGTCCCATGTCGCATCTCCTGCAATACCGTAAGCCGTTCTAAGAGTTTCATCCGACATAAATTTATCGGTCATCTCTTTTTTAATCTCTGTTACTGTCCTTGCCATATTCTACATAAATTCTTGTGTAAATTGTTCTGTGAAAATTCTAAGTCTTATCTCACTATCTGCTGTTTCCGATGTTGCAGGAGATACATTGTTATTCTTGCAATAATCCTGCATTTCCCTGTTCACAACAACATCCGGAAGAATAAGAGTCGTTCCTGCCGTCAATTTTTCTGTAGGACTTATATCATTCTGACTCGCCAGAAGAAAGACTCCTTGTATATCTCCATACTCTTGTATAGCTATATCACTCAGAGTCTGTCCTTGTTTAACTTTTACTTTTTTCATGGCAGTTTCCTCCAGATAAGCTTAACTCCAATTACAATAGCTACTATACCTCCAAGAAAAATAAGAGCTGCCTGCCACCAAGAGATAGAAGCTTTACGTTCTGCATCCAGCTGTTTTACTTCCTGTACTTTCTCTGTAGTTTTTTTGCGTCATAGTGTTAGTCTGTATTTCCAAGGCTTCGGTATTCTGGCGTGTATACAAACTGTCACGCTGTTGTTCGTTTGTATGGTTATCAAATGTTCCGGTAGTTACAGACTCTACATATTGCTGTCCCGTTGAATCAGGCTTCGAATAGACCGTGTATATCCAGCTTCCGGACATCTGCTGTATCTTATTCTTCCAACGGCTGGTAAACAAATCAATATCTTGCTGTAGTACAGATAACTGATCTGTGTGTTCATTACTATTAGTCACAGTCTGTCGGTCAGATTCTGTTTTTTCCGACAAAGTTATGGGCTGTTGTGATCTGCACGATACCAGCAAGAGCATTACCCCCAAAATGGGGATAAAGCTCTGCATCCACTCGTACAGTCTGTCGAGTAGCTTATTCATCATAATAACAATAAATTAAATAGAAGTATAAAAAAGCCTGTTATCTCCAGCCAGAATGCGGGACGTGCAAAAACTATTCTGCTCCACAAGTCTGTCTTAATATTGTCCGCTATCACATGTCTTATAATGTATATCAGCGGAAGCAGCCATATAAGAAGCAGCCAGGGATTGGTACACGCCACCCATGCCTGAGAACTAAGAAATAAAATAGCTGTTCCTGTATAATGTATAACACCTTCGGTCTTCTCCTTAAATCTTGGAGATAAAGCTATAATTAACACGCCTAATAGAGATAAAAACACAAGGAACTGACAAGTGTCAGGCGTACTTCCTATAGCTGATCCGAAGAAAGTAAAACCAACAAGTCCCATGCAGATAGAAAACCATTTCGGGTTCTCCAGCCTGTAATAGGTTTCAGATATCGAATAAGGAATACCGCCTGTTTTTTTGATTACGATTGCGGTATATAGCGCAAAGATCAGCGCTGCAATAATGCCAAAGATTGTTTCCATATTACCTCCTTATTATAAAGCGTTCCAACCATCAATTACATCACTTTGAACGGCCGGTACTCCGTTTTCCACAAGGCTGATAGCCGAAGCAAAGGCACACATTGTTGCCTGGTCGTCTACATCCGGTTCGTAAGTAGTAGGGACCTGCATTTCCCTGCACACAGCAGATATATAGCCCGATGTGTGATTTTCGTTTGCTGGCGCCCAGCGGTTGATATAGTCTGCGATAGTACGACAACCATGCATACGATTATAGTTCTGAAGCGTGCGGATAAGTGCGCGATAGCCCCATTTCGGTGCGATGAACTGAAAAAAAGATCCGTCTGTCTGTTCCTGTCGAAGTCCTTGCCATTTATCTTTACTTAACCGGATGTTTCCTGGATTGTTGTTACGTAAACCTCTTGGTATCTGTGTCATTTTGATTCCTCCTCTTTTTTTTCGTTATCTAAAAATTGTTGTAAATAAGGTATCTTTCGTACTACCTCAAAACTGAGAACGTAATACAAAAAGTTAATAGGGCGTGACTGTGGAAACAACTTTCTCATATTTCTCAAAGTATTAACCCCGTAGAAGTAACACACAGCATATACGATGCCTGTAATGCACTGTAGCGCACCGTCTACATTTTTCAATTTTTCGCCGATTATATAAATGCTCAGCACGATCACATAGAATACAAATGTTTCCAGCAAACAGTGAAAAAATTTACGGTTGCTGAATCGCTCATGCTTAGCAACTATACCGGCAATAAGACCGGCCAGACAGTTAATCGCAAAGATGAAGAAGATAACGAATACCATATCCTTCACCGGTGCGAAGTATGCCAGCGTAATGCTGAACAGTGTAGCCAGCATATTCTTAATTCCTGTAATAATTTCCATACCTTCAGTTTTCATGTTAATAATGTGCATCTACACTGATACCGGAATTACTTACTACCACATCGTCTACCGTCTGGCCGTCAAGCTCCAGCTGTTCCCTTATCTCCGTACGCCATGCCAGCGGATCGTGATCAAGCAGCATATCGGTTATACCTACACCTACATAAGGGCTTTCTTTGAATTCACCCTTGTACGAACCTAAGATTAAAGCCTGGTTCTGATGCAGTGTATCTCCCAGCATTACGCCTGCCGTTATCTTGCCATCCTCTCCACGTTGCGGAGATATATGCAAGTCGAAATCGGAGCTTATCTGTATTCCTGTCATATCAGTGTGTTATTTTACTATCTTCATAATCATTTTTATTGAATTTATCAGCCTTTTGAATTGGAGCAGGAGCAGTTACACTTCCGCTTCCTGGCTGAACACCTGTTACCTGGTGCGTATGGCTGTTGAATCGGTCTACCAGTTCATTAATCTTGTCGGTCAGTGCTGCAATATTAATCAGCCCGCCCAGTTTCCCTCCGTTAATTGTAATACTTTCCGCCTGATCCACTACAAGGACAACCAGCTGCGACAAGTCACCGGAAAGACTTCCTACCGTTACGGCAGTTCCAACAGCAGGAACTATCAGCAGATTGCTTTCGTTCTCCGAAGTCGATGCCCTGAGCCTTATTCCATCTACATCGATTGATCCAAAGGTAACGGTGCAGGTTAATCCTTCCACACTCTTAACGATTCCCTGGTATATAGCGATCTTGTTTCCACGGCCTAACAGTTGTGCCAGATTATCAGAAAGTCTTTTATAATTATCCATAAGAGCTAACTTAATCGTATGCCAAGTTCGATTGTGCGTTTCCCGCCTGAGCTTAAAAATTCAGTAGTAACGGATCGTACATAATACCTTCCGTCTTTATACTCATAGTCTGCATCGTGCAGCTGTGCAACGTCGCCCGGCTGACAGTAAGGTATCATCCAGGTGGTTATCGTCCCGTCGTAGCCGTCGAATGAAAATCTTCTGACTTCTGATTCTCCGCGTTGTTTCATCGAAGCATCGTCGCTCGATGCTGAACGCACTTCCACTCGGTCGCCTCCCGTTGCTCCCACCTCGTATTCCTTCACCTTTCCATCCGGAAGAAGGGCTTTAACAACAACACGAACCTTGCGGTCTTCAGCACGTCTGTAAGTCAAGTCACATTCTTCTACATTGTAGGCAAAGTCATAGTATACATCATTGCCTTGTCTGGTGGCAGGAGGATGAATGTGCAGAACATTACCCTGAAGGTAGATATCTGCTCCGCATTCTTCCTGTACCTTCTTCAGCACGTCATATCCGGTAGCTGTATGGATGACAAACTTTTCATATTTCCAGGTGTAATCGCAGTCTATCTCATAACCGCCTCCGACACCTTCTACCACTTTTTTCAAGAGTGTGTCGAGCGACACATCCTTCAGTACTTCATCGGGTATAGGAACACGGAACTTAAACAGATCATCTTCACACTCCAGCGTAATGTTTCCATTATCTGTCCCCACACGCTGTACATATCCAGAGAATTCATCTTTCAGTCCGCTTTCCATATACCCCAGCCTGACGGTAATACGGTCGCCTCTGTGTATAAGATCCTCAATGTTCAGAGCCTTGTTGTACTCCGATGCCGGCAGTGTTATTACAGCCGTATCGGCAAGTAGCTCGACACTTCTGTGTATCTCTACGCTATCCAGCATACCCAGCCGGAAATCACCTACCTGTATGTCGTAACCCATCGTATACATATCACTTCAAGTCACTACGCTTCAGCAGCAGCTTATACGTATCATCACTGTAGGCGGATATCGAATAAGCCTGGTTCTGTACCCCTGCCGTAAATGGAAATTCATAACTTTCTACTACTATCTGATTAATGCTATATAATTCGAATAGAGGACAACGGACTTTCAGCTTGGCAGATTCGCAGATAGACTTCAATTTCTGCACATCCTTGCGCGGATAATCATTCTGTGTAAGATTGATAAGAGCACCTTCTATCTTAATCTGATAGTCGTCCTGAGTCCAGCGTTCCTTTATGCTTCCTCGAATTTTGCCCTTAGATACCTGACGTCTTACAATAATGTTTTTCCCCGTAATGGTAATAAGAGGCTCTACTGGGAGAAGCCACCATTCCCCGCCTTCTGGCTGCACTTCCAGCGGGAAGCGCATCGCTACTCCAAGGGCGTTTGTGCGTACGATATCTTCCAGTTCTGCATCGTCCAGCTTCATCAGGTCGGTGTATTCCCCTGAATCTTCTTGTCCGACTACAGGATGCTTGAAAAGCCAGTACGGAGGTACTTTCAGTCCTACAGTGCGAGCCGCTATATTACCCAATATAAATTTACTTACACTCATCTTGCTGCCGACATTGCTGTTTCAAGACTACGGTTCATACACTCCAGGACAACACGCTGAATCTCTGCCGTATCAGCCTTATCCATCATCGTAACGTTCAAGTAGTCGAAAAACTTGGTTATATTAACTGTTATCTGCGTATTACGGGTTCCTCCGGTAGTAATCTCGTTTGCTTTGCCCGATGCGTCTGTCTGTGCACTGGTTCCAAAAGGCACATTCCCAGTTGTTGTACCGGCAACGGCTTTCGAATCGCCTATCGCTGCATCCTTTGCCTTCTGCTTTGCCGTTTCACGCGACAGATGCTGCTGGTATAGCGTTCCTGTCTTATTGACAACAGCCGAAGCGCTCCCGACAAATCTCTGAGCCGATTCTACTCCGACAAGTTTTTTGGCTCCCGTCTGAGCCTGCTGCCAGGCACCTTCAAAATCTCCCTTAATAAGAGATACCATCGCCTTGCCGACAGCCCCTATACCGTCCACTATCTCCCAGAAGCGGTCTACTACAGCATCCTTGATTGCTTTTCCAAAGCCTGTAATAGTGTCCCACACTGTAAGTACGACGGCACGGAATCCGGCAAACTTATTCCAGCAGTATATCACACCGGCTGTAAGAGCTGTGACCGCGGCTATAACAAGACCTATCGGATTTGCCGACATGGCTACATTCAGCAGCCACTGCACTTTTTCAGCGGCAATCATTGCAGTTACCTGCGCCCATTGCGCTACCGTCCAGCCTTTAAGGATCGTTGTACTCACGAACATGTAGGTATTATATCCGGCCCATGCAGCAGCGGCTGTATAGATATAAGGAGCCAGCGTCTTAAATTTATCAATCAGCCAGCGGACACCTTTCTGCATTCCTTCAATTACAGGTAATGAATGTGTCATTATATTACTGAGCAAATCAAATGCAGGGATAAGCAACGGTTCTATTACCTTATAAAGGCTCAGCATTGTATCTTTGAACTGGTCCACAAGCTGGTTAAGGTGCCCGAAAGGTGTCTGAGCAATACGGTCCACCATGCCATAGAATTTTCCTCCCTGACTAGTAGCCGACTGCATGGCTTGTGCCATCAGGTCAAAGCTTATATTACCTTTGCTCATTTCATCTTTCAGCTCCGACATGGATTTTCCGGTCAATCTGGAAATATCATTCAGTGGATTATATCCGTTGCTGATAAGTTGCAACAAGTCCTGCCCTTGTAACTTTCCGGCAGCAGCTACCTGAGAAAACACTAAAGCCAGTCCTTTGAAACGTTCAGAATTACCCATTGCTATATCTCCCAGCATCTTTAACGAACGTATTACTTTCTGCTGTTCAACGCCAAATCCAAGCATAGTCTGTGCAGCCTCCTGAACGCCCAGGCGTGAATAGGGAGAATCTGCCGCATATCGGTTCATCTGGTTCAGCATGTCAGCCGCTTTCTGCTGTGATCCTAACATCACCTCAAACGATACGGCTGTACGGTCAGCATCCATTCCCAGCTTCGATACGACACCGATACCGGCCGTCAGTGCTACGATAGGGTTGGTTAAAAATTCTGCTCCAGGAAGTGACATGATTGCCGTACGCAACTTTCCTCCTATCGTAGACGACAAGCGGTTAGCCGAACGGTCCGCATCATTCAGACGGTCTTGCAAGCGAGTCACCTGTGAGATAACACCGTTATCCTTGCTTCGTATGTCTATCAAAAATTGAAGTATATTCATGTCACTTGTTTGCTTTTGCTTCGTTCTTACGTATATCTGCCAGCTGGGCTATAGTCTGCGCCCATTCTTCATCGCTCAACTTGTCAGGATCAATGTGCAGGTAATACCGCAACATGGTGTTGTAATATCCTACCCAGTTTGCCCGAAAAGTTCCGTCCGCGTCCTCTACAATTTTTTTAGCTCAGCCTGCTTGACTTCGCTCATTCCTTCAATCTGTGCCGATACAGCGAAAAAATAAGAATCTTCCGTCTTAATTTCATTATCGCCGTCTATCCAGCATCCGTTCAATAAGGCTTCCTGCAATTTAACCGGATCTTTACCTCCGTTGCTTGCAACCATCGCGTAGGAATAATCCTGACGGCGCGGCTTGTGAAGTACACAGCATTTGTCGTCTACTGTTGCAACAAATACGTTATTTTCTCCCCACTTTTCTTTCCAAGCTTTGATCTGTTCTTCGGTATATTTAAACATGTTTAATCGGTTTTTAATTATACATATCCGTTAATGATATCCATTGCGATACCGGGTAACTCATGTTCGGAGAACTTGTCACCCTGATTCATTCCTTTAGGTATCTCCGTAATTTCAAAACCCTTAATCAAATCGGTAACAATAACATCACCTTTACTCGGATTTCCGTAAGATACCAGAATATCAGTCTGAACGTCGAGTGCATCACCACCGGATGCGGTTTCCAGCGCCTCCAGCTCACTTTGCAATACAGTAATAGAACCTTCATAGCTCTTGTTACCGCGCTGTATGCTGTGAGGCTTGTTTCCCTTAGCGTACAGGGCTTCCTTTTCCTGCTTTTTGGTATAGGTAATAGCCCTTAACTTTGTAACAGGGCGACCGGCCACTACGGCCGTAATGTCGCTCCACTCATATTCTTTACTGTTAAAAACTTCCATATCCGTTATGCGTTAGTTTGTACATCAAATCCCAATTCTACCACTACACTGCGTGCATATCCGTATGGACGCACCTTCAATGTCATGTTGATGGTAGAAGTAGCCAGCACATTCTGCGTCGGATCAATGTAGCAGGTTGCCCCACTTTCTCCGGCAGATGTATCTGCACTCAGTTCCCCGTTTGCCGTCATCTGTGCATTGATAGCACTTTCTACGGTAGACTGCCAGCTCTTCAAGACTCCGGTCTGCATCGTTCCGTCCTGATTAACGTATACTTCATCGAGCAAGAAATCCAGAATCGTATCGTATGCAATACGGTATGCCTTGTCAATTACACGACGGTTGGCCAGATGCGCATAGTCGTCGGTATCTTTTACGCACAACCGGTCATCTGTATAGTAATAGCCGGAACGGCCTACATACGTACGCGGAGTAATATATCCCTTGTCGTAGATAGTAGCAATGTCATCCATGCTGTCTTCTACAGGCTTACCTGCCAGATACATCACATCAGGATAAAGAGAACCGTCGCGCACACGCCCGATATTACGCTGTACTGGAGACATGGCTACACGTCCGGCAAAGAGTCCCATAGCAGCTCCATCGCTATCTTTTACCGTGTCGCCGATAACGATACAAACACGGTTATCTTCACCATCTTTCAGGTCTTTCAGTGAAGAAGCGTCTTTATAGCTTCTTCCTTCCAGGGCGATAAATATAGGAGCATACAAATCAGTAGTAGCCCATTCAGCTAAAGCCTGTGCCTTAGTAAGTGCCGTAAAAACATCCGGATCAAGTCCTTCAGTAGCAACTACTTCTTCGCTGTCCGGATCGCGTGCAATAACCAACCCGCGAAGTGCACCTTTCTGGCTTTGAAGCAATCCACGCAAAGCACCGCTATCCTTGTCGCACAGATCTGTCATCTTCGTAGTTTTTGCGACTCCATATATTACTACTGGTGTACCTTCTTCTGCCTCCTGATAAAACTCCTGTACCATCTTGTACAGCCCGGCATTATTTTCCTGCGTTACTCCCAGATCAGTAAGGCCAAGCAACCGGCGAATAGTATAGGCGGTATTCAGTTTGAATGTTTCCGACACTTCAGTTCCACCACATACCAGTGCCAGCAGCCCGTCCTGACTATCTGATACTGTGCCCAGCTGGCCGTTTAAGAATTTAATTGATATTTTGGGTAATGCCATACGCGGTCCTCCTGTTATTCAGCTGCGTCCTGTACCAGTGCGTATACGCCCTTCTTGTCGTTACGACGGATAGTGCCACCTACGCGAACCAGGAATGAATAAATATCACCATAGTACAGCGGGTTATCCATACTGTCAAACATCTTAACTTCTCCCAGTGCGCGAGAAAGAGAACCTTTGTACCATGCCAGACCGGCAGCATTATCGGTTGCAGCACCAGAAACGCTCCATTTTGTCAAAGTACCACCTGTAGCGTATCTCAGAACCTGAGAACGTTGCATTACGTTGAATGAGAACAGTTGTCCCAAAATACCTTTTTGCGCATCAGCGGATGCAAAGAAAGCACGCTGGTCGCCTTCTGTCAGATCGTCAAGCAGCTGTGCATACATATATGCATCGAGCAGCAGATAACGTTCTTGCTGCGGAATATTGTCGGCATTGAACTTAGTCATCAGTTCCAGCACATCAGCTTTCACAAGTGCTTTTCTGTTTCCGGTAGCCGATTCTGTATAAGCTTTAACGGTTTTTGAACCAGTTGTACGCACAAAGTGATCACTGTCAGGCGACCAGTTATACAGCATCTGTTCAGCAGCTTTTTCAATCAGTTCTGCACGATCCTCACTGATTACGCTGTTACGCTTGTTGTAACTAAGTTCTACAGTTTCTGCATGAGGAACGTAGATAGGATCGGTAGTAAGCTCGTTCAGTGTATATTCTACATCTACGTCTGTACGTTTTTTTGCTGTAGCCGGTACAGACGAACGGTCTATTTCTACCTTACTTGGTGCACCTGCATTGGGAATGTGCACTTTCTTTCCCTGGTTAACGTATGAGTCATCGTCAACCGCCTTGCTCATAAATGAGTTGTCGGCAAACAGACCTTCTATGATCGTGTTCTGCCAAAGTTCTTTTTGTATAGCCATGTTATTCGCCAAATTTTTCGTTAAACTTCTTTTTGTACAGTTCCGGGTACTGGTTCTTCAGTTCTGCCAGTCTTTCCGCCTTGTCGATCTCGTCCCAGCTCATGTTAGCCAGATCATTTTTTGCACCACCTTGCACGTGCAGAATATCTTCCACTTTCACAGTACCTTTCTTCGGCATTTCTTCAATACACTTGCGGGTGTTAGCTTCATCTGCCAGCATAAGGTTAAGGAATGTAGGAACCTGCTCATTTGTGAGCTTACCTTCTGCTACAGCCTGATTCAGAAAAGCCTGGTGTGCTGTTTTTTTACTTTCGGCAATCTGGTTAGTAAGTTCTGTTACTTTAGCTTCGAGAGCCGGGACCTTAGCCGCCTGATTTTCCATCGTGGTGATGTGTTTCAACAGGTCATCTTCATTTGCCAGATTCGCGAACGAAGGACGTTTCTTCAATTCATTGATAAAATCCATATCTCTTTGTTTTTGTGGCTCTAGGTTGAGCCGGTTCATAAAATAGTTATATACTTCCGTGTTGGTTGCATTTTCCGACAGGCTTTCCCCTGTATCTATTATGCCGTCTATCATTCCCATAGAAAGTGCTTCCTGGGCAGATATCCAGTGCTCTTGTCCGTCAAAATACTTAGCCTTTACATCCTCCGGCTTCATCTTGCATCGTGTCGCAATCATGTTGGCCAGATCATTTTCAAGCTCCTCTGCTATATCGGCAGCCTTTCGCAGTTCGTCGGCTGTGCCGTAACTTCCGCCCGATACACGATGCAGCATGATCCGTGCATACTTGTTCATATATAGAGGCTTTCCGCACAAGGCAATAATGCCGGCTATGCTGGCCGCCAGCCCGTCGATGTATATTGTAATATCCGCCTTAACGGTTCGCAGCGCATTGTAGATGGCAATGCCACTGAAGACATCGCCACCCTTGGAATGTATGTGAACGTCTATCTTGCCATATGCAGCAGCCAACTCCATAAGCTCCGTGACAACGCGCTCGCTGTCTACCTTTTCGCCGTTGCCAACATTTCCGTACATCAATACGCTAACTGTCCCATTACCGGGTATTTCATTTGCAAAAACTTTTTTCATATCCGTCAATTTCTCTGTTGCAAAATTCAGAAAAGTGCATAAGGTGTCGAAATGTGATTTTCACCGTGCAACGATAACACGGCATGATGCAAACGATGTTTTACCGGCTCACCTTATAATCTGAAATTTGCTCTGTAATAAATTGATATAAGATATGGCAGATCTTAGAAGTGAGCAAAAGAAAATGCTGGCGAGAGAACTTTACATGTTAGGGAATAATACATTCGAAGAAATTGCGCAAAAAGTGGGAGCACAGCGTCAGACGATCAGTCGATGGGCAAAGGCCGGTAAATGGGACACCTTAAAAACCGGCATGAGCATCACACGCGAACAATCTTTGAAGAACATGTATCAGCAACTTGACGAAATGAATTCCGCTATTCTTGCAAGAGATCCTGGTAAAAGACATCCAGACAGCAAAGAAGCGGATGTAATGGCAAAATTGGCTACAGCAATTAAGAAGCTGGAAAATGATGTCGGTATCAGCGACATTATCAGTGTCGGGATACGTTTTGGCGAATTCCTTCGACGCATAGATCTGGATAAGGCAAAAGAGTATGTAAAACTGTGGGACGTGTTCCTGAAAGAACAAATCAAGTGATATGGCTACCTACGAAGAAAAACAGAAGCTGAAGGAATGGGAAGAATATTGTCGAGATATAGCAAGTTCTACCCCTGTAGAAGTCAACATGACTGAAGCTGAAAAAGCCAAGAAGAAAATATTTCTCGAAGCACATCCGATAGAGTGGATTAAATATTTCTTTCCGAAGTATACCAAATATCCGTTTGCCAAATTTCAGATTAAAGCAATAAACCGCATACTGGAGCACGACGAATGGTTCGAAGTGTTGAGCTGGAGCCGTGAAAATGCAAAGAGTACCATTGTAATGTTCTGCGTGATGTATCTGGCACTTACCGGACGAAAGAAGAATGTTATCCTGGCAAGTGCAACCGAAACCAGTGCTGAAAAACTTCTTCGACCTTATAAGGCAAACTTTGAGTCAAACGGAAGAATCAAGGCTTTTTACGGAGAACAGATCAATATCGGGCAGTGGACCGATACAGAATTTGTTCCCAAGTGTGGCTGTGCTTTCTACGGAGTAGGAGCCGGTAATGCGCCTCGTGGTAGTCGTAATGAAGCTATCCGACCGGATGTGTTACTGGTAGACGATTTCGACACCGACGTAGACTGTAGAAACCCTGATACCCTGAACAAAAAATGGAAGTGGTGGGAAAAAGCTTTATATCCTACGCGTTCTGTCAGCGAACCGACTCTTGTTGTATTTTGCGGAAACATTATTGCCAAAGACACCTGCGTAGCAAGAGCCGGTGCCATGGCAGATCACTGGGACATTGTAAACCTGGTAGATAAAAACGGTAACAGTACATGGCCCGAAAAGAACACACCTGAAGCAATAGCACGCATCCGGAAAAGTATCAGTAAAGCTGCTTTCGAAGGCGAATACATGAATAACCCCGTAACGGAAGGTGATATCTTTCACAATCTGCCTTACGGAAAAGTGCCGTCGCTGAAGAAGTTTAAATTCGTTGTAATATACGGTGATCCGGCCTACAGCAACAGCAAGAACAAAGCCAGCAGCACAAAAGCCGTCTGGGCGTGCGGAAAGATACGCAGTACGTACTATATCATCAAAGGTTTTGTCGGGCGTGTTACCAATGCGGAGTACATCGACTGGTTTTACCAGCTACGTAAGTACATCGGCAGTCAGTGTACCGTGTATTGCTATCAAGAAAACAACACTCTGCAAGATCCTTTTTTTGAGCAGGTATTCAAACCCCTTATCCGTGAGCAGAACGAGCAGCGGAAAGATAACCTCTACATCAAGGGAGACGGACGCAGCAAAATGGATAAGGCCACACGTATAGAGGCCAACCTGGAACCAATCGACCGGAACGGGATGTGGGTGTTCAATGAAGAAGAAAAGGATAACCCGCACATGAAGGAACTGCGCGAACAGTTTAGTCTGTTCGAACTTACACTGCCTTATCCCGCCGATGGTCCCGACTGTATAGAAGGATGCTTCAATATAATCAATGAAAAAATAAAAGAACTCGATCCCGGTGTAACCATCGGCTACAGCGAGTTCAAATACAGTAACCCTTATAGATGGTGATATGAACAACTTTATAGAACTTACCGACTACGATGCCACGATACACCGTGACATCCTGGACAGTCTGCTGCGTGAAGAATCAGGAAGCAGTGCTGTTATTGAAGTGTGCGAAAACCGTGCCATTGCTACCGTACGCAGCCTGCTGAACAGCCGATACGACTGCGATGCAATCTTTTCCGCACAAGGAGAAGAGCGAAACGTGCTCATCCTGAAAATCTGCCTTGACATTGCCGTGTACGAGATATTCTGCCAGCACAACCCTTACAAGATGTCAGACATCCGAAAGGAACGATACGACGATGCGATGCAGTTCCTTCGCGATGTGCACGACTTTAAAGCCAACATAGAAGGACTTCCCGAACTTCCTGCCGAAACGCAGACCGACAACAGCCCTTGGCAGATAGCCAGCAACGGTCCGTGGAATTCTTACTTTTAATGAACTTTTAAAACCATTTTAAACTATGGCAAGACCAAAGAAAAAACGCCGCATAACAGAAGGCGGATATACTCAGATAAAACCTGTATATGCTTCGGGACCTTACGCCCGTGTGGAACCGGACGTTATCTTACAGATGCCGGAACTGTTCTACTTTGACATGTCTTCATACATCAGTGCGCTGAACGCAGCCAAAGCAATAGACTTCTACAACCGTGCACGCCTGTACGACATGTACGAATCGGCATTGCTCGACCTTCATCTGGGTGGTATTATTGAAAAGAGAAAGGTAGGAGTTAGCCGTATTCCTATAGAGTTCAGACGTAATGGAAAGCCGGATGAGAATGTGAATAAAGAGATTCGTTCGCCCTGGTTCCGCAAGTTTGTCAAGGAAGTGCTTATGTCGAAGTTCTGGGGCTACAGCCTGTTTCAGTTTTACCGTGGCGACGACGGATATATCAACTATTACCATGTGCCATACAAGCACTATGATCCTGTACGCCGTGTTATCCTGAAGTATCAGAGCGACACAGAAGGTATACCAGTAGATGCGTTTGAGAACATGCTGTTTGTGGGCGACAACCCGCGCGACCTGGGAATGCTGGCAGAACTCCTTCCGATGGTGTTATACAAGCGAAGTAATTTCGGCAACTGGAAACAATTCTGCGAGATATTCGGTATGCCGATACGTGAATACACCTACGATGCTGGCGATGAAGAAGCCCGAAGCCGTCTGATTCAGGACGCACGCCGACAAGGAGCCAATGCCGTGTACATCCATCCAAAGGAAAGCAGCCTGAACCTGATAGAAAGTGCCAACAAGAGCGGTACGGTAGACCTGTACGAGCGTTTCAAAGATGCCTGTAACACGGAAATGTCTGTCCGCGTACTGGGTAACACCCTGACCACCGATGCCAAGAGCACCGGTACACAAGCGCTGGGAACCGTGCATCAGGAAGAAGAAGACATGCTGAAGGCGGACGACCGCGACTTTATTCTGGACGTGTTGAACTATGACATGACAGACATATTCAATGCACTGGGCGTTAATACCGAAGGCGGAGAATTTGTGTATGTAAAAAACCGCGGGCTGAATCCTAACCAGCAGGTAGACGTGATACAGAAGGTCAAGGCTATGGGTGTTCCTGTATCTGACGACTACATCTACGAAGTGCTGCTTATCGACAAGCCGGAAGACTACGAACAGCAGAAAGCCGAAATCAAGGCACAGGAAGAGGCCAACCGCAAACTACAGCAGGAAATGGCTAACCAGATAGAGAGCAAGAACAATACAGAACCTGCGAGAAAAGCCAACCGACGGCTAAATATGGATAACCAGTCGAAAGCATGGTACGAACGCGCCCGCGATGACTTCCGTAACTGGGTATACGATTTTTTCGGAGTAGCCCCGAAAAAGAAAAACGGGGCTTTGCCGTTTTAATGGATAATATCTACGGTGAACGATGCAGCGTGTGCGGAGGTTTTCACAACGAGCTGGAGCAGGGTATAGACTTCAGCAAGGAAGTCCTTACCAAGATGCTGCGAGAGATATACGACGGCTTGAACATTCGCGACGACATACAGCGTGACGCATTCGAGGAAACGCTTCGCATATTCAATGAAGCCGCTGCCGAAGGTCTGTCTGCATCCGATTATCCTACAGGCGATGAACTTTTCCTTGAGCAGATCCGCACAAATAACGAAGTATTCTCCGCCTTCCGTACTCACCGTATGCAGAACGACCTTGCAGCACAGCTTATCGACAACGACGGGAAACTGAAGCCTTTCGACGTTTGGCTGAACGATGTGCAGAACATTACAGATCATTACGTCGTGCGCTGGCTTCGCACGGAATACGACACCGCCGTACTGCGCGCCCATCAGGCGGCAGACTGGAAACACTTTGAAGAGTATCAGGACGTACTGCCTAATCTGCGATGGATGCCTACCACATCGCCCGATCCGGACATAGCGCATAAGCAGTACTGGGAGGCAAAACTGACTCTGCCAGTCAATCACCCGTTCTGGCTCAGTCATCGTCCTGGTGACCGATGGAACTGTAAGTGTTCCCTTCAGGCTACCGACGAACCACAGACTACAGGAGCCGTAGGAAACTTTCAGCCTGTTCCTTCCGTTCCCGGACTGGATAACAATCCTGCCGACGACGGCAAGCTGTTCAGCGATTCGCATCCGTATTATACAGAAGCTTATCCTAGAGCAGATAAGGCAAGTTCTAATATTATACAAATTAATTCTACTCAAGACAAGTATATTCCTGTAAAAAGTGTAGAGGAAGCAGTATTAAGGTCTAAAAAGTATGGAGTTAAAAAATTTGATACAGGAGATGCTACAATAGAAGAAATTAACACTGTGTTAGAAGCATTATACGATGAAGCAAAACATATACCTGTAGACATTAATGAATTTCAATTAAAACGTAATTTAAGAAGCATTAATACAAAACATGATATAGGTGGATATTATACAGATCAAGAAAGAAAAATTGCTATTAATCTTAGCAGCTTTGAAAAGAGTATATATAAAAAACCTATACCTTTTGAAGAACAATTAAATCGTTTTAATAAAACTTTAGATAGTCTGAATAGTCAGCTGAAAGATATACAAAGACGTATTAAAGAAAAAGGGAAATTAAAAATATTGCGTGACGAAGAAAAAAGATTAAAAAGTTCTATAAGTGATATTGAGGCGAAAATTTATAAAATTAATAGCAATATTAAAAAAGGTAAGAAACCTTTGCCTTATACAAGATCTGAAACATTTAAAGATATAAAAGACCAAATAAAATGTGAAATACACCATGAATTTGGGCATTATGTATTTCACAGATTAGGAGATCCATCTTTTAAAAATTTTGATATTGAAGCATCTCAGTATGGAGCTACAGCTTCCACTGAAAACTTTGCTGAATGGTATGCAGAATATAGGATGAGAGGTAAAAAAGATATTCCTAATAATTTATTAGAATTATTTAAAAAAATGGAAAGATGAGTTCACCCAACATAGAAGAACAGGTAAAAAGAGCCGTAGCCGGACTGTACAGACTCTATACGCGCACGCTTCCGGTCAAGGTAGGAACAAAAGCCGTATCGATGACCAAGCAACGATTTACAGACAGCGCTTTCAGCGGCAGGAAATGGCAGGAACCTTACCGCCGTAAGCTAAGCTTTAAAGGCACTCAGGCAAGTTATAAGACGCTGCTATCGGGTACCAATCACCTGCGCGATTCTACCTATTTTAAGCCGGAACCGGGAAAGGTATATATACGCAATCAGGTAGACTACGCACAGATACACAACGAAGGCGGAACCATCAAAGTAACCGCCAAGATGAAGCGATACTTCTGGTATAGATATGCAGCAGCCAAAGGCGCACGCCTTGTCAAGAAAAGAGGCGGACTGAGAAAGACAAAGGGAAACGAAGCTCTGACACGTGAAGCAATGTTCTGGCGAAACATGGCGCTAAAGCGTGAAGGCTCGGTTATACGTATGCCGCGCCGCCGCTTCTTCGGGCCTGACGCTAATATGGAGAAAGAAATTCGCAAAATAATCGAAAAAGAAATGCAATTATTTATCAAGAATTATGGAACATATTTTAATGGAACTCGTTAATCTGGTAGGTGAGAACATGCCGGAAATGAAAACAGTAGATGAAGACTACGGACAGCTGGAAATGATAGACGAAACTACGCGAGAAAGCTATCCTCTGACTTTCCCTGCTGTGCTGATAGACGCGCCCGATACGACATGGAGCAACGTTAGAGGCAAAGATCAGACTGGTACATGTACTGTAAGGGTAAGGCTGATCATAGACTGCTACGACGACACTCACTATCGCAGCGGAACAGTAGACAAGATAAAGGAAAGGGATGATCTGCGGAAGCGCCTTCATGTGCTGTTACAGGGCAGGCGCATTACCGAAGAAGGCGAACTGATACGTACCAACAGCCGTTTTTATACAGCCAACCACGGTATCAAGGTGTACGAATCGACTTATACTGTCGCCGTGACGGAATATATCAGCCTCGAAGAGCAGAAAGTACAGCAGCCGGTAGCCATCCGCATCACACCTGCATTAAAATGAAAGCTGTAGGCTCAGCTGAATGTGCTGTGGAGATATACGTTTACGGACATGCTTTTTCGCTTCGCCTGAAGGCTTGAATTCGCCTGCCTTGACAAGCTGGCGGATAATTGCCTGAATACGGTATTCCGAAAGGAAAAAAGCTTGTGAAAGTGCCTTAACAACGTCGGAGTAATTACGAAGAACCGGTTCCAGCTCAAAATAGGTGTCTGCTATCCGGCGGTTACGTTCTGCTATAAGTTGGCTGCTGCGTCCCATGGTTTTAATGTTTTAGAGTTATGCAAGTTGGCTGCTGCATTTGTTTTGTACAAAAATACGTAATTGTCAGGACTTAACCAAATTAGCGACTTGCAGAACTTCATTTTTATAAGAGACAGCATAAAGCTATCTGTCATTTTCTGGGAAAGCTATAAAACAAAAATCCCCGGCATTCAGCATTGAGTGTCGGGGATTTATTGTTTCAGTCTTCGATGTAATCATTTAACTCAAGAAGGTTTTTCATACATTCATCTCTTTCTTTTTTTGATTTAAAATCCTTTCTGAGTTTTTTCCAACTCCTAGGATGAAATTCATTTTTAAATTTAATAGACGGCTTAGTAGTGTCGTCTGATCTGATTATCACAAAACCAGCCTTACAAATCTTTTCTTGATCGTTTGCGTTCATAATTACTCCTCCATATTTGGCATTAAGTCCTCAACGTATGCCCATTTTTTTAAGCTAAACACTTCCACTGTTTCTTCCCAATCAAAATTAAAAGGTCCGCAAATAATAGGTGAATACTTGCTTCTCAAAACAATAATCATTGCTCCATTTCTCGGCTTTTCGTTTATATTGTGCCAAACGCTGTTAATACGCCATTCAGCACCATTCCTAAAACCCTGTTCATAGTACGGTATTATCTGGGGGTTAAAGATACCATTGTCTATTACGCAACTGTCAATTGCGGCTTTATCAATTACTTCTGCTTCCATATTAAATTACTCAAAAACCATTTGTTTACCGTAAATCCTTGCTACTTCGTATTCGGCCTGACATCCTTTGCTATCTTGCCAGCCACGACAGAAAAATACTGCATTGCATTCCAAGAGAGCCTGAATATCTTCTCCCATATGTTCCGCATAAGATGCGTTAGAATCTGGCGATACGTCAAACGGGGTTACCGGTTCGTAGTCATTACTTATCAAACCATTTTTTACAAGGTCTAAATGAAGTTTTACTTCGGTAATGTCTTTCCCACTTATCGGAATTGAGATATATACTTTCTTTTTCATAGTTTTTTCTCTATTTTTTCAATGAATATTTCTGCTTGCGTGATAGCTTTTTGTGCAATTTCTGAAGGAGAATCATAGTTGTTACTGTTCGCATAGATTCCTTGCATGACTGCGAGTGCTGCTTCAAACTTCTTTTCTCTGATATTCACAAATGGTCTATAATCGTTTATTTCAATATATTTTGAATCTATAGGTATTTGTCTTCCATCCTGCAATTCTATCATATATTGGTATGAATCACATGTGCAATATCCATTGATTACACCTACTTCTGTGCCTTTCTTTACTTCTACACTTTTGAATGTATAGTTTTCTGTGAGTATTCCTTTCATAAATCAATAATTTCAATTTTCAAACTTGCTTTTAAATCTTCCATCATATCTATTGTGTCGTTGTTCTCTATATTGAAACAGACACCCAGCCATTCTCTGTCGCGTGAATGCTGTACGTTCAAGTCGCAGGGATGGTTCCATTTTACCCAGACAAACATAACCTGATTGATCATGCTGTAATGAATTCGTGCAGCCACCCTGCGAGGCTTGAATAGTTCCTGCTGTTTATCCATCTTTCTTCATTTTTATGAATATCCCAAACTGTCCGTCTTCACGGTCTAACCCGTCACATGCTCCCAGCAGGATGCGTCTTTCTGCACAAGGTTCGTACTCGAATGCACAGCCATAGCATGGATTATCGAGGCTACTAATATTTGGAACGGTAACAAATTTTATCGGGGTTCCGTCTACCAACGTACGGACTTCCCCTGGCTTCATGTCGTTAATCATATTCTAAATAATAAGTTTGTACAACAGTGTTTCCTCTCATAATAACAACTACTCCTTTTTTCTCACTAACTTCTACTAAGTATGCTGTGACAGTTGATCTAATATATTTTTGATTACACAAAGATTTTATATGAGATTGTATGAATTCGTAAAGATCATGAATACTATATCTCTCTTTTTTATCAAACCATGATTTCACATCCATACTTAATAGATTTAACCATTCTGGAGTGTTTCTACCTGTATTCCTCTTAAATGTCAATTTCATTCTTACTGTATTGTGCTTTCATCTTAAAATCCTGACAGTATTCTTTGTAATGTCCCCAATCTCTTAATACAATATCTATCATATCTTTAGGAACTTTAAACTCCAATTCTTTTCCAAGTGCGCAAAGATTCTTCTCTGATTTACCAGGTTGAAAATTCGCGCACTCGTCACAATAGTGTTTAATCATTACATCGCAGATAAGGACAACGGTAACTTACGTGACTTACCTTCTTCATCCTTCAGCTCTACCTGAATGAACTGGCAGGTAGGTATCGGACGATATGCAGCTTTTATGATATTGATACCGTCGATAAAATCGGCATCCTGGCTGCTGGCTGCAAGCTTCTCCAGTTCCAGCACTTTGTTTGCTTTCAGCGCTCCCTTACGGTCCTTGGCAAGCAATCCCATGACTACCTGAACGAGTTCTGCGCTGTTATCGTCCTTAGCAAGTGTTTTCAGGTAATCTTTCACCTTTTCGATACCGGCTTCCACTGTGTCATCCCAACCTTCGTTTACACGATTACCCAGCGTAATAGACATTCTTCCGTCGGCTGTGGTAAAAGTATCGCTCTGTCGGTCTGCCTTGGTTTTAAACAGCTCGTTCTTTGTCTTGATAAGCGTAGCAAACTCGGCAAAAATCTCCTGCTTGATTCGTTCCATTTCACAGGAAAGTTTAGATAACTTCTTCACGTTGTTTTCTACCGTCTGATCTACAAGGCTCTTATATGCCTCACGCTCATTCTGTACACGTTCTTTTTCTGCTTTTTCTTCAGCTTCCAGCTGTGCTTTCAATGCAGCTTTCTGAGCTGCGCTTAAATTGGTTAAATCAATCATAATTAAAATGTTTTTAAAGGTTAATTAAATTCTGTATAACAAAAACGTATTTTTGCTGTAGGCTCTAAGCCTTTTACCATTTTCCTTACATATTCAATATCGTTCGTTCTCCAGCTTACACGTATGGTCTTAGTAGGACGATTTTTAAATACGTATATGATGCGAAAAATAAAGAATCTATGCTTTCTCATGCTATTCTATATTATTACTTACAATCGTTATATTACCTCGGCTTTTCTGGTCTATTATGCGGTAGGTTTCCGCGGCTTCACGTTCCAGATCGTCGTATTTCTTCACCAGCACGCTGCGCTCCTGAGTCAGTTTCATAAACTCGGCCGAAGTAATGTTTCCGGCAAAAAGTACAGCGTTAATTTCGTCGATGCGTTTCTCCAGCTTAGGAAGGCGGGAAAGTATGTTGTCTATGCGTGCTATCCGTTCATCGTTGATGTCGTATCGTTTATTTGCCATTCTGCTGTTTTTTTAGGATTGATTCAAGTTTAGGTATCAGAGCCGACAGTTCGTCGCTGTCGAGCTGGTAAAGAGGTTTCCCGGCTATGCGCGGGCTGCACAGATACTGATTAACCGTGCGCCAGTCGGTTGTGTCTATTCCTATTTTCTGCAAGCGTTTCAGAACCGCGCTGCGCTGAAACCTGAGTGAACGTTCTGCCATGTCGTCGGCGGTAGTATGAAGCCGGACATTTGCACCAGTGATATATCCTGCCAGATACTGTGCTTCGGAGTATGTCAGCTCCTTGGTTGTGTCTGTACGTCCGTCTGTCAGTTCACTGATAAGACTGCGGTACTGATCTTCGCTCAAACCATGCTTAGCGTACAACACGTGCAGCCGTCTAATCATCCATGGTGTTATCGGTCTTTTCGTTGTTTTTTCCATATTCCTCTATTTTTTGTCCGTTATCCAGCCAGAACTGCCGGTAGCCTTTATCCCATATCACGAAGAAACCTTTAGGCCCTCCGTTGCCTCTGCCTACATACGTTGCCTTGAAGTGCTCGATGTGAATGCGCTTAAATGAATCCTTCTTCAAGTCGTAAGCCACATCGCCGTCTACATCGTTGCCCTTCATGTGAGAGATGTAGATAAACACCTTTTTCGGAAAGCGCTTGCGCAGGTTGATAAAATCTGCCGCACGAACGCGATACAAGTCGATGAAATATTGTAGCGAGTCGACAATTATTACATCAGGGCTACGCTGCTTGCTCAGGTCGTCTGCAAGATCATCCGGATTGCATTCGTCAGTGAATTTGATTTTGTTACATTCAGATCGTATACCCGCCTTGGCAAGTGACTGCTGAAAGTCGTAACTGTCGCCCATTTCCAGAGAAACGAACAGTACCCGTTTCCCCAATTCGTCAAACTCCTTGGCAAGCTGGAGGCAGAACGAAGACTTACCCTGCCCGGACTTTCCGTACACAATCCAGTTGCCTGTAGCTTCCGTCCGCCCGAACAGGTCGGCAAAACGTGAAGTAAACGGCACAAAGTCGTACTGGCGTTCTTCTATATTTTTGATACTCCAGTTTCTCATAGCTGTATTTCTCCATTCTGTACTTGTCTGCGAATTACTTTATCCATGATCATACCTTCCAGTTCTCTCAGGTCGTCGACAAACCATGCCGATTTGCGAGAATCCTCCGTAGGCAGTTTTTCTACCTTGTCGAGCTTCCCCCATATTTCGTCCTGTTCATCCGGATCAGTCACCCCGTTGGCCGCACAGATAGCACGTACGTCCTTCTTCGTTGCTCCCAGCAGTGTAATGTAGTTACGCACCACACGTCCGTCTATTTCGTCGAATCCGTCTACACGTCCTACATTGCGTTTGATTGTACGGCGAAGTGTTTCCGTTCCGGCAAGTACACATCCCATGCGATACTTCGTGTCGTCGTACAGCGGAATAAGGCAAGCCATGGCACTGTTTGAAAGCTTTCCTGCGTCGTCAAGAACCAGTACCGGATAACGATCTGCCATACGGTTGATGCAGGATGTTATCTGCTGTAGCATATCGTCGGTGTCAGTATACCGGCTGAAAGTAATACCCAGACAGCGGCCAAGCTTCTGAAGGAATTTCTTTGCCGTCCACTTCCAGCACTTCAGGTAAATAATAGAGTTGTCGGGACAGGTGTTATACAGGTCGATAAGAGAATGTGTCTTACCGCTACCGCTACGGCTGCTGATACAGAACCAGCGGTGATTTTTCTTTGCAGCCATCAGGTATAGCTTGACCTGCTTGTATGAGGACACGGTTTCTACAATTTTCCAGGTATTGTCGTAGTAGTTAAGACCTACAGCTATCTTATCGGCGAGTGCATCCTCCTTGGCTCCATACTTTCCTGCACGGAACTGAGAGAGAGCAGCTGAAGATATATCGCACTTGCGTGCCAGTTCTGCGGCTGAAGAACCGCGTTGAATCAATGTTTCGATGTAATCTCTTAATTTGTTAGCTTCCATAGTTCAATATCTTTTTAATGTGTTATTAAATCGTTTTTAAATTATCTTGAAAATCCTGCCTGAGTAGGATCAAACTCAAAGTCGTCTTCATCGTCGGGATATACAGGACGCGGTGTGTATGCGGGTATGTCTTCTTCGTATTCGGCATCCTCGGCATGCAGCTTCAGTTCGTTCCGGTTATCCTTGTGCTGTCCGCGACTGTCTGTTATCAGCAGACGTTCCAGAATGTTGTGTCCTGGAAGGGCACTGCTGTATACATTCTCACGTATCACATCGACATCATGCTCGGCTGTTTCCACAATTTCCCGTTTCAGATCTTCGTTGAATTCCTTGATGCGTTTGCGCTGTTCGAAATGTTCCGGCTTCTGGTCTACAAGAGCCATCGGTACAGCTTCTTTTTCGTCGAGCAGATATCGGAGTGTACCCAGTTCCTTGCCTTCATCCTTTGTACCTTTCTTTCCGGCATTGGTTATCAGCACATGGCTGGTATCGTCAGGATCGTAGCGGACTACCCAGCTTGTACCCAGGTGATTCAGCAGCGAACGGTCCAGGCTGTCGTAGTAGTACTGCATACCATTACGTTCGAGAATAATGCCGCGCGACTCCAGCTTGTTAGTACGTCCACTGGTCTGCCCCATGAGCAGCAGATACTGTTCGTCAGGAAAAGGAATCTTCCGGTCTTCGGGTGTCTTGCTCCACGCCTGCATGTAAGCGTCTATCTTCTTGGCACGTTCCATCTGCATGACCTCGTGTATGCGCTTTACAGCTTCGGCCTCGGTAGGAATGAACTTGCGGTGCTCATTCAGCCATGTAGTGTTAGGCTGTATCTCTTTGCCAGAAGCAATACCAAAACCTGAGAATGAAGGGAACTTCTGAAAGTATTCCAGAATGAGATACTTGAAGTAAGGCTCCACGATCTTAGCTTGTGCGTTCTTGACTTCGGCAGGTGTAAGATACTTTGTCATTTCTTCGTAGAACGGGAACAACGATTTTTTGTGATAGTTATCGCACTGCATCTGTACCGGCATATAGCGCTGTCCGAACAGTTCTCTGGCATGGCGTACGGCATTGGTAAGAGCTTCCTTAATCAGGGCATCGCACTCGTTGTCGCCGATAGCATATCCTATAGGGTATTTGCAGCAGGCATCGAGAACCACTACCAGCGTCTTACGGTTGTAATACGTAATGCGCCGTTCTTCCTTGACAGTTCCTCCCTTGCGTACGCGCTTCACTTCTTCACGCTGATACAGAAGTTCTACATCCCAGCCATCGAACACCCAGTATGTCATAGCAGTGAGCGGAGCTGTACGGCGTACCTGTTTTTTCAGGTTGCTGTTCCATTCTCCTATACCGCGACGGCGTGTCTTGGTCACTACATCGTACTTGCGACGGTATGCTCCAATGGTAGCAGGCGACTTGATTTCTTCCAGTCCGAACTGTGCAGCAGCCTTGTTGTATTCTTCCATGATCTGAACATTATTCCAGTTCATGTGCAATCCAAGGAACTGACGTACCAAAGATTCGGCAAGTTCCGAACGTTCGTTACCTTCTTTCAGCTTCGATGCAGCATCGTTGCCGTAATTTTTATGTATCACACTTAGATAACCCTGTTCTGCTCCTTGCTGACGTGCCGCATCGTACGCCTCGCACTTGCGTTTCAGCGACTTCCACGATGCAGGCAGGTTGTGCGGGAACAAAGGTTTTCCCTTTGTATCTTTTACTTCGAGTAGTGCAGTACACTGAGCGCCCAGACGCTCCCATACATTGATACGGGTATTACCACCGATAGCACTTTGCTTCTGACGGTCGCGCAGGCGAAGAAGAGCTTCCATTACGTTAACAGACAGTGTATATTCGTTAATCTTAGCCTGAGGAAGGCGATTGTTTTCGCCATACACGTAAGTCTGAAAAAAACTGTATGCGCTATTGTTGTAACGGATTTCTTCTTCCAGGTCGCTTTTTTGCTCGCGGCTGGCAAGTTCTGCATACGGATCGCCGTATACTTCTATATACTTTTTCTTCATATCGGGGCGCATGGTATCAAATTCTACTAAGGCAGAATTTCCCGGCGTGCTGCGACGGGCAATGATAACTTGTCCGTTAGAACGCATGTTATCAAAATTAGATCTTCCGATAAAGCCTTTATCGCTACCGATATTACGCTTTGCATCGAATCTTATTAATTCATTCGCCAACACGCAAACCTTATCGTTATAGATTACTGCCATTGCTTATTATGATTATTGTTAGTGCAGCTTCGGGATTCGAACCCGAAACGCGGCCTCCTGCTCTTTTTACCTTATATACCTACGATCACCAAATTCATCACTATATGGCTAATTACGTTATCCTGAGAACGGCAGGTCCCGCTGCTGCGTGTAGAGTTATTGTTTCTTTCTGTCTAATCTTATTGCAACCGGAATTAAGGACAAAGACAGGAATGCAATGCCGGCTACATTTACCAATCCGTCTGTTAAGGTATTTGCCACTGCCAGGGCAAGTATTGCTATAAGTATGTGTTTCGTTTTCATAATCTTTTGGGTTTTAAAGTCCGCCCGATCTTCACAGACCGGACGGTTTTTGCTACATTTGTAGCGTATCAACAAATATTAATAACATGATAGATTTTACTAGTTCTGATTGGCTTGAAGACAAATTAATTGGAGACAAAAAAGCTTGTAAAAAAGCTCTTATTGGCTTAAAGTGTAAAACTCACGGGAGAAGGCCCCATGTCATTTATGACTACGGAAACACAGGAACTGCCGCCCATATAATGAAGTGCTGCTGCCCTGAATTTGCAAAAAAGGTGCTGGACGTATTGTCTAAATCCGATTCGGTTGACTTCGTATTCGTTGACGACTGTGTATTCACTCACGTTACTGGAGATTCTTCTAAGTGAAACTCTGTTCCAAGTATCGTCTACCATGTGTATTTTCTTTGAAAATCTCACATGGTTGGCGATTCGGATAATTTCCGGATCACTCTTTGTGCTTATCACGATAGCGGAGAATGTTTTTCTTTCTACTTTCATAGTTCAATCATTTAACGGTAAACTTAATCTTAGCCAGCACCTTATCAAGGTTCTGTATGTCATCTACAAACCGCTGAGTAGCGGTAAACTCTATTGTATATCCATCGTAGCTGAAAGGCTTTCCGTAGGCTACTAAAGTGTTAGCCAAACGCTGGCAATACATATCAGTGCTATAAGTTTTCATAATACCTCCTTTTCTGCTTCATGTGTAGCTTCCTTCAAGCTCTTGGCTCCCTGAAGAACCCCGCCCATTTCCAAGGCTGCTTTACGAATTATATTCGAAACTTTGCTATGAGTGCGAAACTTCAATGCACTGATAATTGTCACGTGACTTACTTTTAATTTTGCGGCTAACTCACGGCGATCACCGCGTTTCATTAAGATTTCTGCCATAATTTTTATATTTAAGTAGTTAATATCAACGCTTTAACTTGGGCGAAACGATATATTTATTATCTTTGCGCCAATCTTTATTTTTGTAAACGCATTGCAAATATGAGGATAATTTTCACAATAAACAAGTAAATCGTGATAAAATTCACGATTAAATTTTGATTATGATTGAAAGATTAGAAGAATTTATTAAAAATCAATGTATTAGCGTTAGATCATTTGAACAAACTATATCAGCCAGTGATGGTATGATAAGAAGGGCTATTAATAATAAAACAGATATTCAAAGTAAATGGCTATCTAAAATTGCGGATAATTATCCTCAACTAAACCTTAATTGGCTAATTACAGGAAAAGGAAGTATGATTATATCAACACAAAATAAAGATTCAAATGAATTGCCTATTGCTCATCATACTGACTCAAAAGAAGGAATACCACTAATTCCTATTAATGCTATGGCCGGAGCTTTCACCGAAGATCAGCAGATAATGGAATACGAATGCGAAAGATTTATCATACCCAGTTTTAAAGGTGCTGATTTCCTAATAGGAGTAAAAGGAAGCAGTATGTATCCTCGTTACAACAGTGGAGATATTGTCGCTTGCAAGCGTTTAAATCTTCAAGATATATTCTTTCAATGGAACAAAGTGTATGTGCTTGATACTAATCAGGGACCGCTAATTAAAAGGATAAAGCCAGGAACAGATAAGGGTCACGTCACAATCGTATCAGATAATAAAGAGTACGAACCTTTCGAACTGGCAATAGATCATATATATCACGTGGCTCTTGTCATCGGAGTTATAAGAGTAGAGTAATAAACTGGAATGATATATTAAAAATTTTACTTGTAATTATATTATGGCTAATTGGATTGTATTTGCGTGAGGCTGTATATAAGTTTATGAGAAAAAAAAGAAATAAATTTAATAAATAGAGTTATGAAAAAAATATATTTAGTAGAAGCTATTTTGTTAATTGCAGGAGTATGTTCTTGTGAAAAAAATGATGAAAATTACATTAAAGGTGTAGATCCAACTGCAATTACAGCTGCATTTAAACATTCTAATTTTAAAACTGATCGTAGTTTTAATGCTGAATATGGAAATCTATGGAGTATAAATGGTGAAGATATTTATTCATCATATAACATTTTATTATTTTCAAAAAATTCTACGACAAAAATTGAAAGTATAACTGTCAATGCTTTGTTAAAAAGTCCAGATGGTAACATTGATTATAGCTTATTTCAGGAAATGGCTATGCAAACTAAAGAAGAATGCGATCCAAATATAGTATCAAACTGGTTATCTATTCATTACAATAATCCTGGAGATACAATCATAAATAAAGTTTGTTTTTCTATTACAGAACCATCTGAATTATCAAAAACACTTACAATTAAGAAAGTTTTAAAGGAATCAACAGATAATATTTAATTGTAGAATTTTCAAATCATTTTGTGCAAATATAACAAATAAGCAACACACTTCCAGTATAAATACGCAATAAATAACTAATTATCAATATGTTAATTTACAAATACAATATTATATCAATAGAATAAAGGGTATAACTCTAAGCAATAAAGCTTCATTTTAACGGTATTTTAACCATTAAACCATTAAACTCAACACTAAAAAATACAATAAAAGTGGGTCTGTTGTGGGTCTGTTAAGAACATTTTGTTTTGCTTTTTATGGGTCTGTTGTGGGTCTGTTATTGGGATTCACTGTTATTTTAACAGAATTTTAACAGATAAAAGCATAAAAAAAGCCGCTTTCTCGAATCTACTGAAAGCGGCTTTAATATACGTTTAAAAGAAGCTATTTAAGCACAGATCGGGTAATAATAGCCCTCTTTGTTACCATTCTGCTTTGTTCTGTAGCCAGCATTTTGTACAGATAGCTTTTCTTTACTCCTAAAGTATTCTCATCCAGTTCTTTATATACTTTCTCTATAGAACCGAAGTAATGATCTTGTTTCTCAAAAATAAGGTGAACGTGTATTACTTTTGTCATGGCTTTTTATATTGTTTTTTCTCTGCATGCATATTCCGGAGCATACCCGTTCACATTCCGGTAGCTTATAAAGCATAAAAA
>ERZ809194.274-NODE-274-length-31572-cov-7.911794_pt1 | contig 31572 bp, 31 predicted proteins | sample MGYA00520517_ERZ809194 | MGnify/ENA primary metagenome ERZ809194 (study PRJEB31570, sample SAMEA3213003) | Homo sapiens | biome: human-gut; feature: human gut; material: fecal | place: Sweden | collected 2011 ... | reverse complement strand
ACATTTTGTTTGTATGCCTTGATAGCTGTCAATTCTTAACTTAATGACATTGACCTCGCGGTCGTTTTTTAGATAAAGTAATAAATTGTATTCATCACTCCTGCAAGGAGCATAACAAGAATAGGATCCCACTTATATTTAGTAAGTAATATAACACATATACCAAATATCACTACAAGATGGATTTTAAATGTATTGAAACTCTCACCAAAGAAAGCAGTGGTAAGAATAGAGACACCTGCAGTCGCAATTAAAGAAACAACGGCTGGTCTTAACATCTTTAAGACACTCTGTAATTTATCCATGTGTCTATATTTAAGATAGAAATAACTGATAATACCTACAATAATACATGAAGGTAATACACAGCCAATAGTGGCACATATTGCGCCAGGAATACCAGCAATCTTGATACCGACAAAAGTTGCTGAATTGACAGCAATAGGGCCAGGTGTCATCTGTGAAATAGATATAAGATCAGTGAATTCAGAGACAGATAACCAATGATGGGCTGTAATCACCTGCTGCTTAATAAGCGGCATAGCTGCATAACCACCACCAAAACTAAATGCACCCACCTGCAAGAAACTTAAGAATAATTGTAGATAGATCATGACTGTCCCCCTTTCATAGAATATAGTAATCCAATCATGATACAAACAATAATGACTATCATGACGTTGATATTAAATATATAGTTAGCGACAAAAGCACCTATCATAATAACAGGATAAAGCATGTTTTTCTCTTTTAACAGCCCACTGCCCATTTCGAAGCATACAGATGCAATAACTGCGCCTACTCCTGCCTGCATCCCTTCTAACATAAGAGATACAATCAGATTAGTCTTAAATATTTCATAAAAGACAGAAATAATCGATATGATCACAAAAGGAGGAATAATAGTAGCGAGTACTGAGATGAATATTCCTAGCAGTCCAGCCATCTTATATCCAACTACAATAGCACCATTGACCGCAATAGGTCCTGGTGCACTTTGCGCAATAGCGACTAAATCTAACATCTCATCTTCATCAATCCAATGATAATTATCGACAAACTTCTTTCTCATTAAAGAGACGATGACATATCCACCTCCAAAAGTAAAAGCACTTAAGTAGAGAGTAGAAAAGAATAGCTTCACTAATTTATTCTTCAAAGTATTCACCTTCCTATGTTCTGTATTATACATTTTAGGTATGAAAAAAACCAGTTATCAACTGGTTTAACATTCACACCCTACAAGTAGTCCACCTATTTCAGCATAATAAGTACATAGACCACCCATTGGATATACAATAATATCTGCATGTGGATATAGTTCTAAAATCTTATCTCTGACACTATGTGCAAGTTTTAAATTATCTGCATGTGAGATACGTACCTTACCACCATGGTATCCAGCATTTTCAAGATGTTCAATCATTGATTTCACTACCTTCTTTTCACCACGACATTTACTGATCTGCTGGATAGTACCTTCTTCACTGGCTGTTGCGAAAATAGAAATATTTAATACACCAATCGCAGAAGCAACTGCTTTATTTACACGTCCATTCATCGCAAAGTTATGTAATGATTTTAATGCGAAGAATAATCTAGTATGTTTTAAGTAGTCCTGTCCTTTTTCTACAATTTCCTCAAATGTTAGATCTTCTTCAATCACTTCTTTTAATTTTTCAATAAGTAATCTCATTTCAGGTCCTGTAGATAAACTATCAAATACATGTACCTTTACATTTTCATTTTCTTCTTCATAAATACCTTTGGCTGTCATAGCAGAATTATAAGTGCCTGACATAGCACCAGTTAAAGTGACGACAAACACTTCATCATATCCTTCATAACAATCTAACCAAGACCCAACACTTGGACATGCAGTATGAGAAACACCTTTATACTTTGCAAGGTCTTCAGACATTAAATTTACATCTAGTTCCTGATTGTCTACATAGTGTTTATTATCAGTAGAAATAGTCATCGGTGCTACCGCAAAATCTACGCCATTTAATTCCCACATATCACAAGATGAGTCAGCCACAATTTTTCTTTTCATGCGAAAAACCTCCCTATTAATACTATTGTAGTTTAAATTGTGAAATGATACAATTTACAAAGAGAAAGTTTATGTAAATATTTGTTCAGAGGTGCAGTTTATGGACGTAAATAAGAAAACACAAAGAAATAGATTTACAAGAATGTGTATAGGAGAAGCGATTGTAGAACTTATGAAGAGAGATTCTCTAGATAAGATTACAGTAAGCCAGATTGCGAAAAAAGCAGGTATTTCACGTATGACTTATTATCATTATTATGATTCTAAAGTGAATGCGATAGAAGACTATCTACGTGAGATCATTATTCAATATTTGACAGAAAATAAAAAACGTCCTAAAGAAGAACGTTTCATGGAATATTCACATATCTTGTTTTCAATAGAATTCTTTGATCAGTATGCGACATTCTTTATTATCATGGAAAGACAAGGTCTTTATTCTGTATTAGTGAATGCGGTCAACCATTTCATGGTAGAACTCTATTCTGATCATAAAGATATGATTTATCGTGCGTATTACTATGCAGGTGCTTTACTCAATACATTTATTAATTGGGAAAAGACAGGAAAACTTGTTTCTGCACAGGATGTAGCCAAGATGATCAGTGAAAGTGCACCACAGATGCCTTAATAATGAGGCATCTTTTTTTTATGTCTTTTAATTTGTCTAGTGCAGCAAGAAGTATTTCATCCTTCTTTGCAAAATGGAAACGAATGAGATGTTTTACATCTTCTTTAAAGAAACTAGAACCAGGCACAGCTCCTACACCTACAATACGGGCTAAGTCCTCACAGAACTTTACATCATCGTTCTGACTACTCCCACGGGCAAGCCCGTGGGAGTAGTCAGATTTTAAGCATACTCTTGTCATTCTTCTTATTACTGAATCAGTAAATGTATCAGTACGATGAGATAAATTCATAAAACCAACTCCTTTTCAAATAAATTATCACAATGATTAATATTTGTCACGTAAAATGAATGATAAGACATGAATTATCTGAAGTTGATTGTTGTTCATGATATGATGAATATATATGAGAGGAGAATAGTATGAGTATTATTGATTTACATATGCATAGTTTCTATAGTGATGATGGTGAATATACACCAACGCAGTTAGTAGATATGTGTCACGAATCAGGTATCCAGATTATGGCTATTACAGATCATAACTGGATTAAAGCTAATAATGAAGCATCTTTAAGATGCAAGGAATTAGGTATGACTTATATACCAGCCATTGAAGTAGATTGTACCTACAAGGGTGTGAATCTTCATGTTGTGGGATATGGTATTGATGATTCAGGAGAATTTAATAAGCTAGGTGAAAGCATTGAGAAACAGGAACAGGCATGCAGTTTAAAGAAACTAGAATTGACTAATAATCTAGGTTTTGAATTAGATAAAGCAAAGTTAGATGCTTTATCTTCTAATGGTGTCTATACAGGAGAAATGTTTGGAGAAGCGTTACTCAATGATCCACGTTATATTGATAATGAAATACTTGCACCTTATCGTGAAAATGGTTCTAGAAGTGATAATCCTTTTGTGAATTTCTATTGGGATTATTACGCACAGGGTAAACCCTGTTATACGGAAATTAAATTTCCTACATTAGAAGACACAATTAAACTGATTAATAAACATGGTGGAGTTGCAGTCTTAGCCCATCCTGGAAATAACCTTAAAGGACAGTTTGAACTATTAGATGAAATGGTCAAACTAGGACTACAAGGTGTTGAATGTTTTTCTAGTTATCATTCGGAAGAAGTGAATCAGTACTTCTATAATAAGGCAAAAGAACTGGATATTCTTTATACATGTGGTAGTGATTTCCATGGTAAGACAAAACCTTCTATTAAGTTAGGTGGACATCATAGTCAAGTAGAAGAAGAGATAAAAGAAAACTTAAGAAAGTATCATTTGATTTAAGGAAAGTGAAAGCTTTCCTTTTTTTGAGAAATAAGTGAATATCTAAAGTATATAAAAGTGAAAGGAATGTATATCAAAATTGACAATTATGCCCTCAATATATATAATAAAGGGCATAAAAGTCAATAACTAACTTGGAGGTGATAGAATGAATATATCTGATACAATCATACAGCTTGCGAAAGAGAATAATGGTGTTATTACATCTGCGGCAATTACCGAAAAAGGAATATCCAGAGGAAATTTAAAAAAACTTGTGGATGAAGGCAAACTTGAAAGAAGTGTGAGAGGTGTATATATTCTTCCTGAAGTATGGGGAGATGAATTTGTGGATTTGCAAGCTAGGTTTAAGAAAGGAATTTTTTCTAATGAAACAGCTTTGTTTTTATGGGACTTAACGGATAGAACACCGAATAGATATGATATGTGTTTTCCAAATAATTATAATCTGACAAATGTAAGGAATGAGGGAGTCAATTGTGCAAGGGTGAAACAGGAATGGTATGATGAAGGAAAGACTCAAATACAATCTCCAGGTGGAAATAAAATAATGGTATATAGTATGGAACGTACTTTGTGTGATATTCTCCGCAAGCGCGGAGGATTGGATAAAGGTATTGTTGCAGAAGCATTTAAACGCTATGTAATCAGAACCGATAAGAATATTCCACTTTTATCGGAGTATGCGAAGAAGTTTCATGTTGAGGATAAAGTAAGAACTTATCTAGAGGTGCTCATATGAAAAATGCGATGCAACTTAAAGCTATTATTAAGAATATCTCAAAAGAAAAGCAAATTTCAGCGCAGCTTGTCATGCAGAACTCTATGCTGGAGCGTTTGTTAGAGCGAATTTCTATTTCAAAGTATCATCACAATTTTGTATTGAAAGGTGGTTTTCTTATAGCTGCAATGGTGGGCTTAGATACTAGAGCCACTATGGATATGGATGCAACAATTAAAGATTGGCCAGTTAATGAAGAAAGTATTAAAAAGATGTTTTTTGATATATGTAATACTGATTTACATGATAATATAACTTTTGAATTAAAGAAAATATGTGAAATTCGAGAGGGCGACAAATATACGGGATATCGTGTTTCAATATCTGCTAATTATCCGCCAATGGCTGTGCCTTTGAAATTGGATATTACTACGGGGGATAAAGTTACACCTGAAGCAATAAGATATGGGTATAAGTTGTTATTGGAGGATAAAGAAATCTCTGTACTCGCTTATAATCTGGAAACAATTATGGCAGAAAAGTTAGAATCTATTGTTTCAAGAGGTGACCAGAATACTAGATTAAGAGATTATTATGATGTTTATATTCTTATGAAGTTGCAGTATAAAAATATTGAACCAGAGTATTTAAAGGCAGCACTTGACGCAACATCGAAAAAGAGAGGTACTTCAGAAATCCTCAGGGATTATAAGAACATCATTGCTGTTGTTAAAAAGAGTGGCGTGATGAATAGTCAATGGAGAACTTATCAGAAAAATTTTGAATATGCTGCGGGCATTAGTTTTGATGAGGTTTGTGATGCTGTTGTGCATATGATGGATATGTATTCTTTATAAGAGGAGATGAGATTATGTATCAGGAACCGGTTAAGAATTTCAATAAAATACGTGAGTATATCAGAGAATTCTATATCAATGGATTCAAGAGTCGACAGGACTATACAATTAAAAGTGCACGTTCTTATGATAATGAAAAAAGACGTATAGAAAGCTATATGAGTGATTATATTGATTATCATATAACACCAGGTGGTAAAGTTCCTTACTTATCTATTGATACACGTATCACCCAGCATAATCCCTTATATAGAGTATGGAAGACAAAAAGCTTTACTGATCATGATATCATTCTTCACTTTCTTATATTAGACTTACTGCATACATCTTTATCCATGAGTGAACTTATGGATCAAATAGATGAGAAGACAAATCATGCTTATCTCTATGATGAATCAACACTTAGAAAGAAACTAAAGGAATATGTCAAGGAAGGACTTCTTATCACAACTAAGAAAGGTAAGAAGATCTATTATCAATTAAGTGAAGATTATATCATTCCTCATGATATTCTTGATTTCTTTAGTGAAGTATCTCCATGTGGTGTGATTGGTTCTTATATACTTGATAAGCAGGAGAAAGAAGATTCTCTTTTTGGTTTTAAACATCATTACCTCACTCATGTATTAGATAGTGAAGTGCTTTATGATTTACTCAATGCGATACATGAACATAAGTATGTATCGATAAGAACATCAAATAATAGAATAAAGGTGCTCCCTCTTAGTATATTTATAAGTGTGCAGGATGGCAGACAATATTTGATGGCTTATACGTGTCCTTTTTACAGGGCCCATTTTAGTGTAATGCTATCTCTTCTTTTTTCTTACAAAAGAAGTGAGATGTTTAAATTATAATGTGAAGTGAATATGATATCATAGATATAAGAGAGGGGTGAGCATAATGAAGGATGCTTATATTAATGGAAAAATAATAGATGGGACTAAGGATATGCAGGTTAAGGAAGGTTATGCTATTCTTGTAGAACAGGGAAAAATTAAGAATATTGTATTACAAGAAGAAGCTGATTTAACAGGTTATAACGTAGTTGATTTAAAAGGAAATTATATTATGCCAGGTCTTATTAATATGCATGTACACTTAGCCGGTAATGGGAAACCACAAAAGAAACAGAGAGATAATGCAAAGTTAGTAAACTTCTTAATGAGTAATCCACTTACTCGTGCTATTGCTCATAATATGGTGAGTGGGTTTGCGGAAATGGAGTTATTCAGTGGTGTCACTACGATTAGAACAGTAGGTGGTATTAGAGATTTTGATACACGTGTACGTGATGAAATTAATTGTGGGAAGAACAGAGGTCCACGTATTTTAGCAGGTAATGAAGGTATTTCAGTCCCTCATGGTCATATGGCAGGGAGTGTAGCAATTGCAGCTGAAACAATTGATGATGCACTTTTACAGGTAAGTAAAGCAAAGGAACAAAATGTCGATTTAATTAAATTAATGATTACAGGTGGTGTTCTAGATGCAAAGGAAAAGGGTGTTCCTGGAGAATTAAAGATGGCTCCTGAAATGGTTAAAGCAGTATGTGATAAAGCACATGAATTAGGCTTTAAAGTGGCTGCTCATGTAGAATCATCTGATGGTGTAAGAGTGGCTTTAGAAAATGGTGTGGATTCGATTGAGCATGGGGCAAAACTCGATGATCATATGATAAAGTTATTTAAAGAAAATCATGCATTCTTATGTACTACATTATCACCAGCCTTACCATATGCTTTATTTGATCGTTCTATTACTAACGCATCAGAAGTAGAACAATTCAATGGTAAAGTTGTATTTGATGGAATTATAGAATGTGCGAAACAGGCATTAGAAAATGATATTCCTATTGTATTAGGTAATGATGTAGGATGCCCTTGGATTACACAGTATGATTTCTGGAGAGAATTACATTATTTCCATAAGTATGTAGGTGTAAGTAACGCATATGCAATTTATTGTGCGACATTACAGGCGGCTAGAATGGCAGGTATTGATGATGAGACAGGTTCTATTGAAGTAGGTAAGTCAGCTGATATGATTGTCACAAAGGATAATCCATTAGATGATTTACTGGCATTAAGACATATTGAATCTGTGATCATGAGAGGTCATAGAACTGATCATCCTACTAATAAGATTAATGAACAGGTAAAAACTGAATTAGATAAGTTCTTATAATAACGAAGGTCCCGTAAGGGATCTTTTATTTCCTTATATTAAGTGAAATAAAGTACAACAAAATGTAAACGCTAACTAAATTTCACTTTAGATAGTGAAATTTAGCACATTGAGTATATACAGTTTGTTGAGTAAGATATATGTGAGCTTAAGAAAGAGATGTATTCACGTGAAAACATTAATAAAAGAGGAGGAAATTATGGAAAACAAAGCAGCATTATTGTTGATGAGTCATGGTGATTTTGCAACAGAAATTATAAAGAGCGCTGAATTAATTATTGGTAAGCAGGATAACTATGCAACTTTAGGTGTTCACATTGATGATCAGATCGATGATTTAAAGGAAAAGATGTTCAAGAAAATCAAAGGTTTAGATACATCAGCTGGTTTAGTGGTATTTACTGATATTGTTGGTGGGTCACCAATGAACCTAGCGCTTAATTTATTAAGTATGGAAAATGTAGTTGTTTGTTCAGGGTTAAACTTACCGATGTTATTAGAATGTGCATTTAATAGGGATAAATCAGTTGAGCAGATTGAAGAAGTCTTAAAGGCAGCCTATAAGAATGGTATGACAATTTTAGATAATAGTTCATTTGATCAGGAGGAAGATGAAGATGATTGTATTTTGTAGAATAGACGACCGTTTAATTCATGGACAGGTTGTTACTACTTGGGTAAATGTTAAAAATATTGAATCAATTATTGTTGTTAATGATAAAGTAGCAGGTGATAAAATTCAGAAGAATATTTTAGCAATGGCAGCTCCTGCTGGAATTAAAGTACATGCATTTGGAGTAAAGCAGTTTGCTGATATTACTAAAAAGCAGCCAATTAAGAAAAGAACAATGCTTTTATTCACAAACAGTATTGATGTATTAGAACTAGTTAATTATGGTGTAGAAATTCCTGGTTTAAATATTGGTGGTATGAGATATCAGGAAGGCAGAAAACAGTTAACAAAAGCTTTATCTGTAACACCAGAAGAAGAAGCAGCATTTAAAGAATTATTAGAAAAAGGTATCGATGTAACAATTCAGATGGTACCAAATGATGAAAAGAAAGATATCAGGGAGGTTATTTAAAGATGACTAGTGCTTTATTAGTAGCTATTTGGGCAGGTCTTTGTGCTCTAGATGATATTGGAACACAGATGTTAAGAAGACCATTATTAATTGCTCCAGTAGTTGGATTAATTATGGGTAATTTACAGGCAGGTTTAATGATAGGAGCAACACTTGAAGTTATGTGGATGGGTGTAGGTAACGTAGGTGCTTATTCTGCTCCAGATATGATTTCAGGTACTTGTATCGGAACAGCTTTAGGTATCGCTTCTGGAGGAACAGAAGTAGCAGTTGCATTAGCTGTGCCAACATCAATTTTAGCTCAGCAGTTATTAGTTATTTATAAAACTGGTATTGTTGCATTAAACCCTATTGCTGAAAAAGCAGCTGAAAGCGGTGATTTTAGCAAGATTTTCAGATTAAATTATATTCCAATGGTTATCGCTTTCTTAATTAGAGCAGTGCCAACATTTATTGCTATTTATTTAGGTGCTGGAGTTATTGATACAATTGTTGCTGCACTACCTGCAAATATTATGGGTGGATTAAAAGTGGCTGGATCTGTTATTCCTTCAGTTGGTATTGGTTTATTAATGTTAATGATGATTAAAAAAGCAGAATTATGGACATTCTTGATTGCTGGTTTTGCATTAGCAGTTTATTTAAACTTATCAGTATTACCAATTACATTAATTGCTTTACCAATCGCATTAATCTATGACTATGCTATCACTAAGCCAACTGTAACTGTAAGTGAAGTAAATACAGAAGATGAAGGAGACTATTATTTATAATGGAAAAGAGAACAAACAAGATCACTAAAAAAGATCTAGACAGAGTATTCTGGCGTATGCAGGTTTTAAACGTTACAAATAACTTTGAGTCTATGCAGGCTATTGGTTTCTTATCAAGCTTTGTTCCTGTTTTAGAAAGATTATATAAAGATAGACCAAAAGAAGAAAAAGTTGAAGCTATGAAGAGACATTTAAAGTTCTTCAACTCTCACGTTAACAGTGACGCCTTAATTCTGGGTGTTGCAGCAGCTATTGAAGAAAATACTGATGAAGATGAAAAGGATGTAGTTACTTCTGTTAAGACAGGTTTAATGGGTCCTTTAGCTGGTATTGGTGATAGTGTACTAAAGTTCACTTTGTTACCAATCTGTGGTAGTATTGGTGCTGCTTTAGCATTAAATGGTAGCGTGTTAGGTCCAATCCTAATGTTCTTACTATATAATGTTGTAAACGTTGCTACTAAGTACTATGGAATCCATTTAGGTTATAGCAAGGGTATGGACTTAGTAAATGAAGCTGGAGGCGGAGTTTTACAGAGAGTTACTAACATTGCTAATGTAGTAGGATTAATGGTTGTAGGTGCTTTGATTGCATCAGTAGTTAAGATCAATGTACTTCTTGAATTTGGAGCTGCTAAGAACGTTATCAAATTACAGGATTTATTTGATAAGGTTATGCCTGGTTTTCTAGGGCTACTAATCACAGTTATTGTTTATAAAATTTTAAAGAAAACAAATGGTAAACATGCTCCACTTATCATTATCGCTCTAATGGTTATTTGTATTGTGTTAAAAACAGTGGGAGTTGTATAATGGAAGAAACAAGTTTTAGAGTTCCAGTAGAAGTAACTAAAGTAGATAATAAATATCATTTTGTTTTTAATAAACATATTAATAAGTTGAAAAAAATTAGCTTATTTGAATCAAAAGACCAAGAGCATAGAGAAATTATTACTTCTGAATTAGATCAATTTGATGTAGAAATTGATAATGAAATCATTCATCCTTTGTTTTTTGTAGAAGTTGAATCTCAACAGTATATTGTTGGTGAAAGAACTTTACCGGTAGAAGGAATGAATAATTTCAGAGATATGGGTGGTTATGAAACTTATGATGGAAGAACAGTTAAGTGGAAATTACTTTATCGTTCAGATCACATTCATAATGCATCTTTAAAAGGTTTAGAATACTTAAAGGCATTAAACATTAAAACTATTATTGATTATCGTAGTGAAGATGAAAGAGGAAAGTATCCAAATAAAGTGATTGATGTAAATATTAAGACATATTGTTTGGATCCAGATGCTCATACAGCTGAATTAGCAGCACAGTTTACATCTGATAAAGCAAACGAAGATGAAAACTTAGTTAAGAAGATTATTAGTCAGAAAGAAAAAGGTGTACTTGTTAACAGATATGATATTGTGATGGAACAATATAAGAACTTTGTTAATAAGGAAGAGTGTAAGAAAGCTTTTTCTAAGATGATTAAAGTGATTGCTGAAGAAAATTCAGCCCCAGTAGATCAGCATTGCCGTGGTGGTAAAGATAGAACTGGTTATGGTTGTATGTTATTATTAGGCTTATTAGGAGTAAAAAAAGAGTATATAATTTACGATTATATGCTTACTCATAGTAATCGTATAAAAAGAAATGCTGTGAAAATGGAAAAGTATAAGAAGTTTACAAATGATCAGGTAGTATTAGATTATTTATATTCACTTATAGATACTCAGCCAGAGTTTATTGATGCATCTTATGATGCAATCATGAGTGAGTATGGAAGTTTTGAAAATTATGCTAAAGATGTACTTGGAATTACAGATGAAGAAATCAGCAATTTAAAACAACATTATTTGGAATAATGTAAGGGAGGAATAGAGCATGAATGATGATTTAGCCAAGAAACTAGAATTTTTGGAGAACAATTATCGTCATAAAGCTTTATTCCTCATTTTAATTAGAAATGAGGATTTTGTTACTACTGATGAATTGGCTGAAAAACTACATGTAACATCTAGAACCATTAAATCAGATGTTAAATATATAAATGAACAGCTTGATATTGATGGACTAGATATTGTTGCACAACGCTCTAAGGGTATTAGAATCGAAGTGGAAGATACGAAAATAGCCAAAAGGATTAAAGAGTATTTCAAGATTTATCATGAGCAGAATATTGATAATGATTTTGATAGAAATGTTCAATTTATAACAAGGAAGTTATTAGCAAGTAACAAACCTATTAGAATTGAAGATTTACAAGAAGAACTTTATTTGAATACTACTAATTATATTCAAAGAGAAATGACAGAAGTAAGAAATATATTGAAAAATTACAATCTGACATTGATTACTAAAATTAGAAAAGGGTTAGTGGTTGAAGGAGAAGTTTATTATAAATATTTATGTATGTTGAAGATGTATAAGTATTTTACGGACGCAGCAGAACCGATTTTTAATAACCAAGCTTATGCAGAATTATTTAAACCAAAATTTGGTTCAAAACAAGAAATTAAAGATATTGTATGTAATTCATTGCTTAAAAGTAGAATCGTATTCTCTGATATCTATCTAGAAAGATTTATATTATATATTATTCTGTTATCTAATGTTTCTGTTCCTGAAGAAGATAGAATAGTAGAGGATATTGATTTTGATTATACAATTACAGATGAATATCGTTTGGTTTTGTCAATTGATCAACAATTAAGCCAAAAATTTGTAGATTATGTTGGAAATCATAAGGCAAGACTTATGTACTTAACGTATCTTGCTATTATGAGTACTGACTTATACCGTATTAGAGATTGTACAGAAAAAAACTATGGATCATTAATCGCATTAGCTGATGAAATGAGAACATATATTGTTCAATGTTTCGAAGATACTTTTAATGTATGTATAACTGATAATATCGTGTTCCTGAAAGATTTATTAAAAGTACTTATTCCAATTGCAATGAAAATAAAATTAGGTGTTTCTGATGATGTAGACTTAGGATTTTACAATTATGAATCAATGACAACAAAACCAGTCATTAAAGAATTTGTACATCAATTATCAGACATGGTATATCAGAAGTTTTCATATCACTTCTCATTAAGAGAAATGCATGTCTTGGTTAATGTCATTTATGAATTTATAAATGATATAGAGTTATCTAGAAAAAAACAAAAGATAGCAATTATTGCGTTAGATGGTCGATTAAGTACTCAGCAATTAAAATTTTGTTTAAGAAAATACTTCTCATCATATATAGAGAGTATTGAAACAAGAGTATTGTATGAGTTAAGTGAGTTGGACACTTCTTCTTATGATTTATTCTTTTGTATGGAGTTTGGAAAGTATTTAGATATTCCATATGAGCCTATTTATTTTTTTGAAGAAGGTATTTCTGATGATGATTATAGAAAGAAGCTGCAAGAAGTGTTTTTGAGTTCCTATTACTATAGTTTATTTCTCCCTAAAATAAATTATACGAAAATACCATTTTTCTATAAATTCCAGGATTATCCAATAAACGACTATCTAAATCCTCATAATAGTTATATGAAGTTGACTGTTGGTGATAAGAAGAGCATTGATATTTATATTGCATTAAAATCTACAAAAGAAAGTTTTGAAATTCATTATTATGCAGATGATGAGTCACCTATTAATGGTAAGCAGTGCTATATAATTATTAATCTGCATATAGCTTATAATAAGCAAAAGTTTAAGATGTTATTAAATGTAGTGGATAAAATTGCTGAAGACCCGGAAAAATTTAAAAGAATCTATACAGAGAATGAATCTAATATAGAGAAAATTTTAAAAAAATAGGAAGAATAAAATGAAAATTATAAAGACATTATTACTTTTTGTTATGAGTTTGTTTCTAGTGTTATCAAATATTTCAGTATCGATAGAAAATGTAGAAGGTCTTACATTAAAATCTTTAACTGATCAAAAGGTTGAATATAACGATACTGTTTCATTTGAGTTTATGGAAAGATTAGAGGCGCCTACTCCTAAACAAAATGGAAGAGGGGAACCACTAGAAAAATTGGTGTCCAATTATGGTGAATCCTATATTAATGATCCATATTTACATGATGAAGTAGTATATTTTAGAAGATGGCAATGGAAGGAAATGTATTCTTCACTAGATGCTAAAGCAAAAGAGAGACCTGATTACTTAGATACTTATAGGTTGCAGGCAGAAGCTTATTTAGTGAATAAAGAATATAAATATGCATTATCACAACTAGATAGAATTCTAAGAGTAAATCCTCTAGATGTGCATGCTTTATCTTTGTCAATACTTGCGAATAAGTGTGGTGCGTTAAGCTCACAAACAAGTATGAGATTAAAGGCGTTAAAACTAGTGAGTCCAAACGCTGAAAAAAGAATAAGAAGTATTCTAAAGGATTGTGATGATAATAATGCGAATAAGAAAAACTATTCTGGTAATCAATTATATGGTATTACTCCAGATGTTATAGCTGTTTTTGGTCAATCTCCTAATGCTGATGGAACACCATCAGAAGCGTTATTAACAAGGCTTACTAAGACTAAAGAAATGGCGGATAAATATCCTAATGTAAAGATTGTGCTTAGTGGTGGACCAGTCAGAACACCTTATGCAGAAGCAGATGTTATGGCAAAATGGTTAGTAGAAAATGGAGTAAGTCAAGATAGGTTATTACTAGATGACTTGGCACGTGATACACCGGGTAATGCAATTGGAATGGTGAATTTATTTAAAACAATCAATGCACACAAGATTTTATGTGTAGGTACAATATTACATTGCCCTCGTGCTATGACTGTATTAACAGTATATGGAAAAACAATTGGTTATGATATGACAATAGATGTAGTAGGTGGTGGAAATCAGCCTACTCAATCTCAAATGAAGACTGAAAGAATTTATACTTACGTTAATGCATTCAGAGCAGGCTACTTTTATTCAAAAGAAGACTTTAATAATTACTAGGTTGAAGAATTAAATTTTCTTATTCTAAAAAGGCGGGTAACCGTCTTTTTAGTTGTATGAATAAATAAATCAAAAATAATATTATTTATGCTAATGTGATTATGAATAGTATTTGAGTATATATATGTTTATACTAGAAGAGAGATTTACCTTCTTGATATAATATAAGAGGAGGAAAACAAAATGAATTCTAAGAAAAAGATAATTGCAGGTATTATTTTATGTTTGTTTATTGGTGTAATGACTGTATTTGTATTCCCTAGTCCTAATGCATATTTACTAAAAGTTGATGTAAATGGTGAAAAGAAGACAGGTTATTCTTTATATAAGTCTACTTCTGTTTCTTCTAAGATGAAGAGACTTGAGTTTAGTACTCAATTACCAGAAGGTGTGACAAAGTATGATGAAAGTAAAGCACGTTATGGATCACCTAGTTATAATCTAGTATTAAAAGGAACGACATATCGCTTCTATAGACTTGCGAGAGATACAGATGTTCTTGTAACTAAGACAGGTAATAAGTCTAAAGAATATGCACGTATGGATAGAGAGACATATCAGAAGGTTGCATCTGCCAGTAGTTATGCTGAATATGATTATTTAGATTATTGGAATTAAAAGAAAGAGGATTGACTCTGTAATAGAATCAATCCTCTTTTTGTGCACTGTTTCATTTTCATACTGATTCTTGAGATTATTAAGTTCTTTTAGACGTGAATTAATAACTGTTAATTCATCTATGATTTTCTTAATCAAATATACCACACCTTTAAAACTTTTTTCTAAAATATAAAAGAGCAATTCGATTTTGAATCACTCCTCATTTTGAATAATTATATGTACCTAATCTATTTTGATAATCTTCTAATTCATGAAATATTCTAAAAATTGTTATTTCTTTATTTGCACTATCAACAAAGTAAATAAAGATATAATGATGAATTATTAACTTTCTATATTCATATTGATGACGTTTTAGAGTGACCGGATGAGACTTTAAATGTGACCTTATACTTTCTAGATTTTTATCAATATCATGTTTGAATTTTGTGAGAATAAATGGATTTTTATATCCAGAGAGATAAGATAATATTTTATGTAAATCATCAATTGCTGAATCCGTATAAAGTATTTTATAAGTTAAATCCATACTTTTTACTAAACATTCCCCATGTTTCTTCTTCAGTATGAGTTCTTCCTTCTTCGTAGTCTTTTTCTGCTTCATTTAACTTATCTTCGATTGTTTCAGGAAGAATAACATTATTTTTATCAATTGAGTCAATATCTTTAATTGGTTTCATAAAAATCAATCCTCCTTACCCATAGTATAGCATTTATTAAAACAAATACAAACAATAGTGAACTACTACAACTTAATACTTCGTATTTGAAGTCGTAGCTTCTAACATGCTTGCGCATTTGTTTATGAAATCCGATATTTAAGGCTCTGTCTACTGCTAAACTGTAAGATACACAAGTTTTCCTTTCTAGAGATTTAGGAATAGAAGTTTCCTATATATCTTATACCTTCACTAATCCAGAATTTCTCAAACAAATGCCGTTTCTTTACATAAAAATCAAGGAAAGAAATTATGTACCTCAAACAGGTGATCTTATCTTTTTTGACTAGGAAATTGATAATGATCCAGACCATATGCGTTTTTTTTTAAGTTGAAATTCAAACTCAAATGAAAGATTTAATGAAAGACCTAAGATGAAGAAAGTTAGTGTCATTGATTATGAAATCTAAAGAAATAGGATTGACTCTGTAATAGAATCAATCCTCTTTTTGTCTGTTGATAGAAGCATTTATGCTAAATCCATCTGGATATCTTTTATGTGGTTTATCTAGGTTAACTTGTAAGATAGTATCTAAAGGAACATCTAATGCAGTAGCAGCTTCGGCAAGATACCAGGCTATATCACCTGATTCTTTAATAAGATGATTTTTGTCCCTGCATCAATATCCCATAACACTATTCATAAGTATATCTTTCTTATTCAGTTTAGGGATTCAGCGTTCTTATTGCTTTTTTTGTATTCATTGTAGTAAAGAAAAAGCCCTGAATAAATCAGGACTTTAAGTGTTGAATTAATTATTTGCTAGCTTCTTCAATAGCAACTGCAACTGCAACAGTAGCACCTACCATTGGGTTGTTACCCATACCGATTAAGCCCATCATTTCAACGTGAGCTGGTACTGATGAAGAACCTGCGAACTGAGCATCACTATGCATACGACCCATAGTATCAGTCATACCATATGAAGCTGGTCCTGCAGCCATGTTATCTGGATGTAATGTACGACCAGTTCCTCCTCCTGAAGCAACTGAGAAGTATTTCTTACCCTGTTCGATACATTCTTTCTTATATGTACCTGCAACTGGATGCTGGAAACGAGTTGGGTTAGTAGAGTTACCAGTGATTGATACATCTACACCTTCCTTATGCATGATAGCTACACCTTCACGTACGTCATCTGCACCATAGCAGTTAACCTTAGCTCTGTCACCATCTGAATAAGCAGTTCTAGATAATTCTTTAACCTCACCTGTGAAATAATCGAACTGAGTTTCAACATATGTGAAACCATTGATTCTTGAGATGATCTTAGCAGCATCTTTACCTAAACCATTTAAGATAACTCTTAAAGGATGCTTACGAACTTTGTTAGCGTTTAATGCGATCTTGATTGCGCCTTCAGCAGCTGCGAATGATTCATGACCAGCTAAGAAAGCGAAACACTGAGTTTCTTCATCAAGAAGTCTTGAACCTAAGTTACCATGACCTAAACCTACTTTACGGTCATCAGCAACTGATCCAGGAATACAGAATGACTGTAAACCAATACCGATTGTCTTAGCAGCATCAGCAGCCTTAACGTCACCTTTCTTGATTGCGATTGCAGCACCTACAGTGTAAGCCCAGCAAGCATTTTCGAAGCAGATAGGCTGAGTAGATTTAACGATGTTATAAACATCAATACCTTTATCATCACAGATCTTCTTAGCTTCTTCGATATCTTTGATACCATATTCGTTTAAAGTTTTATTGATCTGGTTGATTCTTCTTTCATAACCTTCAAATGTAATAGCCATTGTTCTACCTCCTAATTATTCCTTTCTTGGATCGATGTACTTAGCAGCATCAGCAAAACGTCCATAAGAACCTGTTGCCTTCTTAACAGCTTCATTAGCATCTTCTCCAGCTTTGATCATGTCCATCATTCTTCCAAGATTTACGAATTCGTAACCGATGATCTGGTCATCATTATCTAAAGCAACTCTAGTAATGTAACCTTCAGTTAATTCGAGGTAACGAGGACCTTTCTTCTTAGTAGCATAAGATGTACCTACCATTGATCTTAAACCTTTACCTAAGTCTTCAAGACCAGCACCAACTACTAAACCACCTTCTGAGAAAGCAGACTGAGAACGTCCATAAACGATCTGTAAGAATAATTCTCTCATTGCAGTATTGATAGCATCACAAACTAAGTCAGTGTTTAATGCTTCAAGTAAAGTTCTACCAACTAAAGCTTCAGCTGCCATAGCTGCAGAATGAGTCATACCTGAACATCCGATAGTTTCGATAAGTGCTTCTTCAATGATACCTTCCTTAACATTTAAAGAAAGTTTACAAGCACCCTGCTGTGGAGCACACCATCCGATACCATGAGTGTAAGCAGAAATATCCTTGATTTCTTTAGAATAAACCCATTTGCCTTCTTCAGGAATTGGGGCACAACCATGATTGCCGCCCTGTTTAACGCAATACATTTCTTCAACTTCTTTTGAATAAATCATTTTTTTACTCCTTTCATTACTAAATGACTGTTGATTCAAGGTGAGGGTTATCACCTGTCAAAATTATATGACACCATGCTTTTAAAGTCAATGAAACTCAAGAAAACAGCATGTAAAAAATAGTATAAAAAGGGCTTAAAATAGCGTTTTTTAGGCTTATAAAGGTCTTGTGAAAAAATAAGCGTTTTCATTTTTGCATCAATGAAAATTACAGTATGTTAATGGGTTGGTGAAGTTAAAAAATTATTCATAATCTTGTAATAGTATTATAATGACAATGCAATGGAAGAAGGATAAACTTATGAAACATCAAAAACTGACAATAAAACAGAAGAGAATACTGAAGAATATATTGGTTGTAGTATTACTTATTATTAGTTTTCCTAGCTATACACCAACACAAGTCATTATTAAAAGTGATCATATATTAATAAGTAACCATCTCTTATCTAGACCAATAGAATGTAGTAGTTTTGATGGTTTGACTTATACAGGGCTAGATGGTAAGAAATATAGTCATAATAGTTATGTAGGTGTACAGCCTCTTACAATCTCTAATACAATTACATTTAGTACTTCTAAGACGCTGTATAGTGCACCATTTTCATATTATGCTACTTTTAATACTGTTCCTGCAGGAAGCTATCATGTTACAAAAGAAGCAGGGCGCTATATGTATATAGAAGGGAAGGGGTGGGTTTCTTCTCAATATGTGAGTATAGATGTCAATAATTCTATAGAGAATACGACAGGTATACCACTCTACAAAGATTATATGATTCCTGAAGCAAGTAGCCATCGTACACATTACGCTATGAGACCGCTGTATATTACAATCCATACAACAGATAATACAAATAGAGGGGCAAATGCTTTAAGTCATGCTAAACTTCAATATACAGGTAATGTACGTTCTGCTTCCTGGCATTATACAGTGGATAATCATTGTATCTACCAATCATTACCACTTAACCAGCAGGCAGGACATGCAGGAGATGGTGTCATGCCAGGTAATAGTGCGTCTATTGCGATAGAAATATGTGTCAATTCAGATGGCCATTTATATATTGCAGAAAAAAATGCAGCCAAACTAGCAGCTGCATTATTAAAACAATATAATCTCAGTGTGGATCAACTCCGTATGCATCATGATTGGTCAGGTAAAGACTGCCCTAGACCAATGATAGAAGGGCAGTTTGGATCAATGAGTTGGGAGTCTTTTAAAAGACAAGTCTCTAACTACATGCGTACAGTATGAAAAAAGGAAGCTCGTGCTTCCTTTTCAAATGCCTATTCAATCATAATAGGTTTCTTTTCTTCAATCTTTTCAGGTTCAGTCTTAGGGAAAGTGATCATTAATTCACCATTCTCGAACTTAGCAGTGAAGTCTTCTTCTTTATAACCCTCACCAACATAGAACTTTCTTGAACAGCTTCCTGTATAACGTTCACTTCTGATAACCTTGCCGTTCTTATCTTTCTCTTCCTTATCCTGATTAGTATTCGCAGAAACTGTTAAATAACCATCAGTCAAGTCTAGAGAAATATCTTCTTTCTTATATCCAGGAAGAGCAATGTTCATTTCATAGTTATTGTCTACTTCCTTGATATCACACTGCATTGCATTAGTTGATGGACTCATCCATCCATCATCAAACATATCATCAAACACATCATAGAAACCAGGTAAAAATCTCATAAATAACATCTCCTTTATCAAATTTAAACATGGGATTCTTCGTCTCGTGTTATGAACTATTCAATCATAATAGGTTTCTTTTCTTCAATCTTTTCAGGTTCAGTCTTAGGGAAAGTGATCATTAATTCACCATTCTCGAACTTAGCAGTGAAGTCTTCTTCTTTATAACCCTCACCAACATAGAACTTTCTTGAACAGCTTCCTGTATAACGTTCACTTCTGATAACCTTGCCGTTCTTATCTTTCTCTTCCTTATCCTGATTAGTATTCGCAGAAACTGTTAAATAACCATCAGTCAAGTCTAGAGAAATATCTTCTTTCTTATATCCAGGAAGAGCAATGTTCATTTCATAGTTATTGTCTACTTCCTTGATATCACACTGCATTGCATTAGTTGATGGACTCATCCATCCATCATCAAACATATCATCAAACACATCATAGAAACCAGGTAAAAATCTCATAAATAACATCTCCTTTATCAAATTTAAACATGGGATTCTTCGTCTCGTGTTATTAGTAGATTGTAATTGATTTCTTTTCTACTCTCTTTGGAGCTTCCTTAGGAACTGAAATCATTAATTCACCATTATCAAACTTAGCTTTGATATCTTCTTCGGTAAATTCTTCACCTACATAGAAGCTTCTAGAACAGTTACCACTATATCTTTCACGTCTTACAATACGTCCTGCTGTTTCTTCTTTTTTAGCAGATGCTGATACTTTTAAGTAGCCATTCTTAAGTTCCAAAGCAATATCTTCTTTCTTATATCCAGGAAGAGCAATATTCATTTCATAAGTATTTTCTGTTTCACGAATATCACATAACATTGTATTTGCTTTTGTAGTATTGACTCCTGAATCAAATAAATCATCAAACACATCACTAAAATTTGGATAATATTTCATATTTGTTCGCCTCTCTCAACGTTTTTCTTATTTCTTAGTAACCTCTCTATCGATTACAACTACTATTATAGCCACTCTTTTAGCAAAGTCAACACTTGAGTGCTAAAAATTAGCACTTTCTTTTATAAAGTGCTAAAAAGAAAAGAACCTGCCTATTTGGCAGGTTCTAAGTCAATCGCTTTTAATTGATAAGCAGTCATATCAATTTCTTTATTACTTATAATTTCAATAGTATCTGAATTGTTGTAAATATGTGTAGTAAAGGCATAAGCACCATCATTGATGAATAGCTCTAAAGAAGATGTGTCGCTAAACAAAGTCATATTATTCATTTCAGGAATTTTAATGTGTTTCACACCACGACCTGAACCGCTTTTATTCATATCGATAGTGAGAAGACCATCTTCATAATTCATATTTACACCTCTTATCGGCATGATACCGATTCCACATTTTAAAAAAAAGCATCAGATACTTCTGACGCTTTCTCCTTCTATAAATGAGAAGTCAATAAGTGTAGCACGTTCGACCTCTTTTTCTTCTATCATATCAAGAATAATCTGTCCAGCCATCTGGCCAGCATGAGCATAATGGAACTTAATAGTTGTAAGAGCTGGGGACATTACAGTAGAAGTCCAATAACCACCAAATCCAGTCACTGAAACATCCTCAGGAATACGTAAACCGTGATCTTTTAGAACCTTCATACATCCCATCGCAATTGTATCTGTTGCACAGATGATGGCAGTAGGGCATGTATGATTCTTTAAGTAATCATTGAGTTTATCCATTGTCTTTTCAGCAGAGAAGTCTGTTTCTAGAAAATAAGGATGTACATCCTGTAAGCCATCATAAACACCCTGTCTACGAATGACTCCTACAGCCACATCTTTTCTACTTACTCCTGCATATACAACATTCTTATGACCATTAGAATAAATATACTCACCTATCTTATAGCCTGCTTCATAATCATTATTGATAACACTCACGCCATCATCATAAGACTGAGCCATAAAGACAATAGGAACAGAACTCTTAGAGGTAATATCTCTATGTGCCATTGTGATAGAAGTGGCAAGAAGAATAATACCATCCACTCTTAATTGCATAAGTTTAGTAATAGATTTGATTTCATCGAGTTCATCATGATTAGTATTAATAATGATTGTCGTATAATGATGCTTCTTTAAGAACTGATCAATATTCATCATCATACGACTAGAAGCATATGAAGTAAGAGTAGGGCATACAATACCAACAGTATGTGTCTTGTTGGCTTTTAAATTTGCAGCAAGCACATTAGGCTCATAATCATATTCTTTTACAATCTTTTCTATCTTCTGACGTGTTTCTTCTTTTACATAGCCACCATTAAAATAACGAGAAACAGTTGTTTTAGACACACCTGCAACTTTTGCGATATCGGCCATAGTCATCTTCTTCATGCTAATCCTCACTAAATAAACTCATGATTTCTTCACCACTCATAGTCGTAATAGAACCACTGTTACCTTCCACAAAACGATCAGCTAAATCCTTCTTAGCTGCCTGTAATGTCTGAATCTTTTCTTCAATAGAATCAGCCATAATTAACTTATATACAAATACTTTATTCTTCTGTCCAATACGATATGCTCTATCTGTTGCCTGGTTCTGTGCAGACATATTCCACCAAGGGTCAAAGTGAATAACACCTTCTGCTGCAGTGAGGTTTAAACCAGTACCTCCTGCTTTTAAACTAATTAAGAAGACTGTTGTATCATCATTTTGATAAGCATCCACTAATCCTTTACGATCCGCTTTATCAGTATCACCAGTCAACATATAATAAGATGTCTTACTCTTATCTAATTCTTTTGCAAGAAGATTCAATAAACTCTTAAATGACGAGAATACAATAATCTTCTTATTATTATCCTTATATGTCTGAATAATATTCAAGCAGGCTTCCATCTTAGAAGACTTATGTTTTACATCATCAAAGGCAATACGAGGTTCACAACAGATCTGTCTTAACTTTGTTAACATCGCAAGAATCTGAATACGGTCCTTAGAACCATCCAATGTCTTTAATAACTGATTTGCCTGTGCTAAATGAGCTAAATAGAGCTTCTTTTCATCTTCACTGAAGTCTACAAGTACGGTATTTTCAATCTTATCAGGTAAATCTTTTAATACTTCATTTTTCGTACGTCTTAATACAAAAGGTGAAATCATCTTCTGCAATTGTGTCTGAACCTCTTCATCATGATCCTTGACAATAGGTGCTTCATAATGAGATTTAAAATAACGATAGTTATATAAATAGTCTTTATTTAAGAAATCAAAGATGGACCACAATTCAGCAAGTGAGTTTTCAATAGGTGTACCAGTTAATGCATAGCGCTGTTTACCTTCTAATGATTTAACTGCAATCGCATTCTTAGTTTTCTGATTCTTAATATACTGTGCTTCATCTAAAACAATAAAATCAAATACAATACCCTTATATTCCTCATAATCCTTACGAATATAATCATAAGAAGTAATCATCACATCAAACTGCTTATAGTTTTTAATAATCTCTTTACGTTCTTTTGCACTTCCCATTACACAAGTCACCTTTAAATGAGAAGAGAACTTATTAAACTCATCCAACCAGTTTAAAATCAATGAAGCAGGACAAATAATAATAGAAAAGTGATGTTCATTACTTTCTAATAAACTCATAATCTGGATTGTTTTACCTAGCCCCATATCATCTGCAAGAATACCACCAAAATGTAGATCATTCATAGTAGAAAGCCATTGGAAACCTTCTTTCTGATAATCTCTTAAGATGGCATCATAACGTTCATTTAATTCATGTTTATGATGTGTATAGTTCTTTAAATGATCCAATACGTCCTTAAATGATTCTTCACGATTGACCTGTACATACTGGAAGTCCTGTGTTGCTAAGTCCATCTGACAAGCTCTATTTAGATTTAAATCAATTGTACCATCTTCAGAAATATCTTTAGGTAGAATATGATACTGATCCATCATATTACCTAACTCATCTAATTCATGTGTATCAATATATAATAACTGACCATTCTTTAAACGATGATAACGTTTCTTTTTCTTATGACTTGCAATAATATCAGCTAATTCTTCTTTAGGCACATCTAAAGAATCTAAGTCCATTTCTAATAGATTATGAGAGACCTTAATACCAACAGATAAGTTCATAGATTTCTTAGAACCAATCGCTTGTAAAGAATCAGATACATAAACATCTGTCATCTTATTAAGATGCCCTAAACCATCATGAATCATATCTATTGTTTCATCGCGATGTGTATCAAAACGCATAGGTCCTGACATATCATCAGGATTATATTTCTCTAAGAAACTAATAATGAGATCTGCTTTTAAAGAATGAGGTACATCTTCTTTAAGAAGATCATGTGTTCCATCCTCATATGTTCCAATTAGGCTAACTAAAGCATATTCATCTTCATCTACATCTGCATAGATTTCTAGATGTGATTCTTCCTGAATTGTATCTTCTAAACCTACATACTCAATATATTTCTTTGTAGGAGAAATAATATAACGAGTAAAATTTTCTAACTGTTCATGCGCTACATAAAGACGCTGTAATGTATCAAAACGATTCAATAACTCAATAGTAACACCCTGTTTATCGAAAGGATAACGAGTGATAGTGAATTCTGAAGGTGTATATTGATATAAACATTTTTTTCCAGAAAAATAAGGTGCTATATTTGTTTCTAGTTCTAGAATTGTATCATGTTTATCTTTAGTCACTGATACCATAGGATGTAATTCACCCTCTATACATTTAAAAGCATGTAAAGATGCAGGAATAGTTGTAAGTAACTCCCATAAAGCATCAATATTCTCATTGTCAATGAATAACGTATTATTATTAGCAAGATGAGAATGATAGAATCTCAGAATGAATTGGTAAATCTTTTTAGATGGTTCATCTAGAATATCAGGATTATGAACAAAAGATAAAGTCTTTCCATAAGCATGATATTCATTGTTCTGCATCTGTGTTACAAAGTTAGGAATACTCTTTACAATATAATCTCTTGCACGGCCTACCTTAAATGTGATATTAAAATTCCATCCATCTGCACGAAGCAGCTTTAAATGAACGGGTGTAGAACTTACAGGTGTAAACTGATTGACTAACTGATTCTTAATATAATCAGTCAATGCATTGGTTTCCTTTTCTCTTTCCATTCTTCTAAATTCAGCCATCTGTTGTTCCCATAAAAGACGTTCTCTCATAGCACTCTTCTTTTCTTCCTGTGCACGCTTTTCTAAATCAATAGCATAACGATAAGGGAATGTATTGGGAGATAACTCCTGAACCTTTAAAATAAGGGCTCCTATATGTCCACAGGCTGTATATTCATCAGCATATATACAATTACAGTCTGTTGATACTATTTTAGAATTGGGATTCACAAGAACACGGGGAAGATAGATATTACCATTAATCATAACTTTACCAGATATATGATAATAACCACGATTATCTATAGTGATAGAAACATTTACAACATAATCTCTTCGATAGTATTCTCGTGCAATATCACGGTTACGTGCTCTAGATACAACACGTTCAAATTCATTGTCAGTGATAAATAACATAGCAATTCCTCCTAATCTAAATAATTATATCATAAGAAAGAACACAAAAAAACTGGAATAAATCTTATTCCAGTTCAACAGGTTCCTGTTTTAGAGTTAGACCATATTTCTTTTCAATAATAGAAACAATTTCTTCTCTTGCCTGTTTTAAATGGGCATAACTTTGTGCACTTTCATTAATTAAGATCAGTGCAGCTTTTTCTGATACACGCATACCATAAAATGATTTACCCTTTAATCCAGCATGGTCTATTAACCATCCAGAAGGGACTTTATTACCTTCCCAGACAGGAACATTCATACTTCTTAAACGTTCTGCTTCCTGATCATCTAAATATACATTCTTAAAGAATGATCCAGAACTAGCTATTTCTTCTGGCTTAGGTAACTTAGACCAGCGTATTTCAGTCACCATCTTTCTAATAGATTTAGGAGAAAAATCAGTAATCTGATGTTCTTCTACATAACTCTGTAAAGAAGTATAGAAAGGAGGAGTAAGTCTATCATGATTTAAATGAATTCTCATAGAGATAATCAAATAACGTCCAGCATCTTTACCCTGATTAAAGATACTTTGCCTATAACCTAGATTCATATCTTCTTTCTTAATAGTGACATACTTTTCTTCTTTTAAATCATAAGCATGTACAGATTCTAATACTTGTTCTATTTCCTGACCATAAGCACCTACATTTTGGACAGGTGCAGCACCGACAGTACCAGGAATAGCACTTAATGCTTCAATACCAGATAAATTCTTTTCTGTAGTAAAAGCAACTAAATCATCAAGTAGTTCTCCACCCATTGCGTCAATCGTCAATTCATCAATAAAACGTATACCTTTAATACGATTTAAAAGAATAACCCCCTTGAAACCTTCATCTTTTCCAATTACATTACTTCCTGTACCTAGAATAAATACAGGTAATTGACGTTCTTTCGCAAATAAGTAAGCTTTTTCTACATCTTCTACGGTCTCTAATTCAATCACATAACGCGCTAGACCGCCTAGGCGCATTGTAGTGAGTTCTTTAATTTTTACATTCTCATTAATTTTCATAAAGTGCATTATAACACAGTTACAACAAAAGTAGAGGATTAATGATGGAATAATCTTTGATGAGTAAATGCGAGTACCATATCATACTTATCACAAGTATCAATAACATGATCATCACGAATAGAACCACCTGGTTCACCTACATACTTCACACCACTCTTATGAGCACGTTCAATATTATCTCCAAATGGGAAGAATGCATCACTACCTAGTACGACATCTGTATTCTTCTTTAACCATTCTTTCTTTTCTTCTCTAGTAAATATTTCTGGCTTTACTTTGAAATAGTTCTGCCATACATCACCACCTAGTACATCTTCATAATCATCTGATACATATGCATCAATTGTATTATCCTTTTCAGCACGTTTTAAACCATCAGCAAACTGTAAACCTAATACCTTAGGATGCTGACGTAAGAACCATACATCTGCTTTATTACCAGCAAGTCTTGTACAATGAATACGAGACTGCTGACCAGCTCCAATACCAATAGCCTGACCATTCTTGACATAACATACGGAATTAGACTGTGTATATTTTAATGTAATCATAGAAAGGATTAAATCATGTAATGCATGTTCAGGGATATCTTTATTTTTAGATACAACATCCTTAAACATTTCTTCATTAATCACACAGTTATTTCTACCTTGCTGGAATGTAATACCAAATACTTGCTTAATTTCTACTGGATTAGGTACATAGTGAGGATCCATCTGTAATACACAATAAGTGCCTCTTCTTTTCTTCTTAAGTATTTCTAATGCTTCTTTTGTATAACCAGGGGCAATAATACCATCACTGACTTCACGATTAATAAGTTTAGCAGTTACTTCATCACATACATCAGAAAGAGCACAGAAATCACCATATGAACTCATACGGTCACTACCTCTTGCTTTAATATAGGCATTTGCGATAGGACTTAACACTTCGGCACTTTCCTTTACAAAATACATCTGTCTTTCTACTTCAGTTAAAGGTGTCCCAATAGCCACACCAGCAGGAGATACATGCTTAAAACTTGCCGCACAGCTCATATGAGTTGCTTCCTTTAATTCCTTCACTAGCTGCCAGCTATTAAAAGCATCTAATAAGTTGATATAACCAGGTTTACCATTTAAGACGGTAAAAGGAAGTTCTCCTTCTTCCATAAATACCTTAGCAGGTTTCTGATTAGGGTTACAGCCATACTTTAATTCTAATTCTTTCATAGATTCCTCCAAAAAAAGAAGCCGACACATACTCTAGGCTTCTTTGCCCAGACGGTCGGCTTCTTCATTTGATTTATTATACTCCCTGTGGTCAATTCCACTTCCGTCAGTCATATAACTAATGTCATTATAGTGAAAAGATTGTTATAAAACAAGTATTTTCATTTTATAAAAATAGAATGTAAACGCTTGCACAACTTTAATTATTAGGCTATAATTAAGACAGAAAGAGAGGAGGAAGACCTCCTTAACATATACATTCATCTCAAAGAACTTGGTCAGAAAGGAGAGATTCCCATGGGATACTGTGACTGAGTATCCATTGAGGATACTCAATTAAATTAGGAAAAACGTATTTATCCACCGATAATGATTTATATGCTTTATTCATAATGTATGGTTTTAATGAAAGGTGGAAAACGGGAGATAGCTCCTGAATATAATAATAAGGTACGTTGATCTATATATTGGAAGGCTATAAAAGGTTTTCCCATTTATCTATGATGCTGGAAATTGAATCCAAAAGATGTAATCCTAGTATCCAGCAGAAAAGCTATGGTGATGTAAAAGCCATAGCTTTTTCAGTTGTGAAAAAAACACCTATTTATCAGTGAATTTTCAATTTATGAAAATGTGTGTAAACGCTTGCATTTGTGTGAATGATAATGTATGATATAAGCGAAAAGAGAAGACAGAAGATAAAACATTAAATATAAGACATGTTACTTGACTTCCTAGTCTAACGAACCGAAAAGTAAATAAGTAATACGGCAATTATAGTAAGATTCGATCTTATATTCAGTGAGAAATGAAAATTTCTAATAAAATGTTGAACCCATAAAAAGTCTAATAATAAAAAGAACTCAATATCAATACGATGGGTTTGATAAATTATTCAAATGAGTCTAATGCTTCTCCTTATATAGCAAAAGAGGAATCCAAATGGGTTCCTCTTTTCGTTAGCTTTCTTCTATTTCTAATAGTTCTAGATAACGTTCATTCTTTTCTTCTAAAGTCTTTTCAACTTCATCACGTTCTTTACTTAATTCATCTAGTTTTTCAAAGTCCTGGGTAGAACCCATTTCTTCATCAATCTCACTTAAACGTGTTTCTAGATTCATAAGAAGATCATCCATACCTTCTAGTTCTTTCTTTTCACTGAAGGTTAATCTTCTTTTTCTATTTTCTTTAGCTTGTTTACGATAATCTTCTTTCTGAGATTCTGTTTCTTTCTTAGTATTAGTGATATCAATAGAAGCACTATAGCCACCATTCACATAATGAATTTCCTGATCCTTAAAGACAAATAAACCATCTACAATACGATCTAGGAAATAACGGTCATGGGATACAGTAATCACAATACCTTTAAATGTATCTAGATAATCTTCTAATACATTCAATGTTTCAATATCTAAGTCATTCGTCGGTTCATCTAATAGTAATACATTAGGTGCACCCATTAAAACCTTTAATAAGTAGAGTCTTCTTTGTTCTCCACCAGATAATTTACCAATTTGTGTATACTGGGCATGGTCATCAAATAAGAAACGTTCACACATATTACGAGCACTAAGTGTTCCTTCACTTGTTTCTAGATTATCACTTGTTTCTCTAATATAATCAATAACTCTCATTGTAGGATCATCATAATGGAAATGTTGCTGGAAATAGGCCATACGGATTGTATCACCAATAATAATCTCTCCATCATAATCAGTGATAATACCAGCAATCATATTAAGGAGTGTTGTCTTACCACAGCCATTTTGTCCTAAGATACCAATACGATCAAATCTCTTAAATAAATAAGAAAATGGCTTAAACATCACCTTATCAGGATAACTCTTAGACACATTCACTAACTCAATAGTTTTCTTACCTAAACGACTTGTAGTATCTATTAATTCAACAGTTCCTTTTTCTTGAATCTGTTCAATAGAAGATAATTCTTCAAAACGCTGTAAACGGTCTTTACTCTTAGTAGAACGTGCTTGAACACCTGCTCTGACCCATTCTAATTCTTTCTTTAAGAAGAGGTTTCTTTTTCTTTGTGCCTGTAAGGCATTGTTTTCTCTTTCTGCCTTTAATTCTAGGAAGTGTGAATAATTGGCTACATAAGGGAAAATCTCACCTCTATCTAATTCATAAATCTTATTAGTAATACGTTCTAGGAAGTAACGATCATGAGTGACCATGAGTAATCCTTTAGAACGTTTTATTAAATACTTTTCTAGATATTCAATCATAGGTGTATCTAGATGGTTTGTTGGTTCATCTAGAATAAGTAAATCACATTCTTCTAGTAATACGATTGCAAGAGCTAAACGTTTCTTCTGACCACCAGATAGTGTACTGATCACCTGATCCATATCTTCTAGACCAAAACGTGTTAAAGAAGACTTAATAGAATATTCAGGGACATCTTTAAGAATATGTTTTGCTTCATTAAGAATCGTTTCATTATCCCTAAATACAGGATTCTGAGATAAGTATGCAATCTTTAGATCTTTCTTATAAGTGATTGCAGGACTGTCATGATGGGCAATCATTTTTAATAAAGTACTCTTACCTGTTCCATTGACACCAACTAAGGCAATCTTATCTGTATCCTCTACAATCATATTTAAGTTCTTATACAACTGTCTCTCACCAATTGCATAAGATAAATTCTGTATATTAATTAACATGTAGTCACCTCTATAATAGAGAGTGGAACAAATCATCCACTTCTTGTTTTCTCTTCTTAGTTTCTTCAGGTAAAACATGGAAGCATTCATCTAACACATCATTCTCATGTGCATTTAAACCCTTCTTTAAAATGGTTTCACCTGTCTTTAAGTTTTCTAGATGATAATACCCTTTTTCATCAATTCTTTCAACAACCCACACGATATCATCTCCTCTTTGTTTTCCTCATTATAGCATGCTATAATGGGGAAAAGGAGGAAAATATAAGTAACTAAATATATTAACTATTATGATTAAATGTGTTCAAATCACCTCGAAGGAGAGCGTTAAAATGAATGCATCAAATCTCACAAATTATAAACCAAAGGATTTTGCTTAACTTTTAGGCGTATCTGTTAAGATATTATAACGTTGAGATAGAGAAGAAACTTTAAAGGCAAACCGAACCCAAACTAATAGGCATTATTATACTTATAATCAGCATTTACTAAATCAACTTGCATTTTTAAGATAGTTTTGTAATGCGAAAGAACTATTGTAGACCAGTGTATTGGAGATTATGGAAACCGTGTAACGATTTATTAGATGAAGTAATGGAACAAAAAAATAAAAACCATAATTTGAATACTCAAAACCACCGCTTAGTGAAAATTACATTTTATTAGCGCCTAATAAAAGGTGTTCATGAAGCTGAACTTAATGCATAGATTTTCCATTTGTTCTATAATTAGATTAGAAATCAGATGAAGAACTCATGCAGGATATTGTTTCAATACTTCATGTGTTCTCCTGTAGGCTGCAATGGGTATCGTAAGTATAAAAAAACTGTAGAAAGGGATGAGGAAATTGCTGAAGAGCTTCAAGACGGAAATAAATCCGACAGATGAGCAGAAAGTCAAGATTCGTAAAACAATAGGTACTTGCAGATTTATCTATAACT
>ERZ809194.268-NODE-268-length-32186-cov-8.218449_pt1 | contig 32186 bp, 20 predicted proteins | sample MGYA00520517_ERZ809194 | MGnify/ENA primary metagenome ERZ809194 (study PRJEB31570, sample SAMEA3213003) | Homo sapiens | biome: human-gut; feature: human gut; material: fecal | place: Sweden | collected 2011 ... | reverse complement strand
GAAACGGCCGATACGACCGAAACCGTTAATACCTACTTTAATCATTTTGTTTAAAATTTAAAGGTTTTATAATTGCTTTATAAACACTCACTCTATTAGTAATCAAAAGGAACCATCAATTTGACATTTATTCCTTTCCGATTGCGATGCAAAAATAAGTATTTCTTTTGAAAGTAAACAACGAATAAGAGAAAAAATACTCAAAAAATATCAGCTGTTACACCTTATTTTTATATATAGAAAGACTTTTCCTGCCTCCTCCTAGCTTTTTTGCAATCTCAATATACCAAATTGACATTATCTATCCATAATTTATTTCCAGGAGATCCCACAAAGGCTCCTCCCATGCTTGAAGTAAACTGAAGAATCAAATGAGTAGGATGCTCGTCTTTACCAGCCCAACCCACTTCTTTTATAAGTTTACTTTCTCCTTTGCTGTTACGGGCATAATATCCGCCCGTACCTAACTGCATCAGTTCTGGTACATAACGCTTGTCATGCGTAATATCCCCATACATTATTTCATAAGTAGCTCCATTGTGCCAGTCTTGCGAGCGGTTGTATTTTACGGCTACTGTACCTACTCGCTTAGCAATAATGTTTCCTTCCGCATCTTCCGAGCGTTTCTGCAACAGGCAGACCATAATCGCACAATCCTGCCCCGGCACAGTAGTCTTCTTGCTGAATCCAGTCTGACGAATACGATTCGGTTCTCCGGACATCTGAACCTTATAGTCATAACGAACCGCTTTGGGGCGGGAAGTAAAAGGAAGGCCTGAATTCAGCGCTTTTTCTCCGTCTTTAGTTCCCGTAATCGGTTCTTTCATATCCCCCAGGAACATAGAACCTGAAGCTAAGACTGTGATATTCACCATTCCCAGCACCTTTACACTTTCAATATGAGTTTCCAAACGCGCGCAATAGCCATTCCCTCTCTGTTCAGGATATACACTAGTATTAGTTTTTACAATCCCCATCACTTTAGCCATCACATTGGAATTTCCCCACGGAGCTCCTCCCTGATTCACATAAGCCACATTTCCGTCGATTTCCTTTGTAGGCCCTAATTCATACAGCAATTTTGTATTTCCTCCAATAATCCCCGACTCATGAATCTTACGGGTAACCCACTGATCCATATCACCGTATTTTATTGGCACAACCTTTTCCTGTGCTTGCATAGCCAAAGGCATTCCAAGCAAAAACACACCTATAATCCTATTCAATTTCATAAATACCAAATCTTTTTCAGCCGACAAATATAAGCAAAAAAAGCGACAGCTTTTACACTGTCGCTTTCAATCCTGAAATATGGAATAATAATTCTTATCTATATCACATTAATACACACGATACAATAACCAAGCACCTTGGAAATCTTCACGTGTAGGATATTTTGCTTTAAATGCATCTCTTGCACGAGCAGCTTCGTCTCTTGTATCAAATGATTCAACAACCACACGATACATATTGCGTTCTGCATTGTACACCACCTTTGCATTATAACCGTCTCCATCCAGTTTTGACTTCAAACCATCCGCATTTGCTTTTACACCAAAGCTACCACAAACTACGCTATAAGCTTTCAAGCCATCACCTGAAACCAATTCCACCTTTTCCTCACGAACTGGAGCTGTAGATACAACTGGAGCAGGAGCAGGTGCTGTTTCTACTGCCGGAGCTTCCACTGGTGCCTCAGTGGCTGCAGAAGCCTCAGCAAGTTCCTGCTGTTTAGCTTTTTCATACGCTTTCTTGTAAGCACTTTCACTTGATTTACAAGAAGAGAATGCCAATGCAGTGCACAGAGCCATTCCCATTACAACAATCTTCTTCATGTTATCTATACCAATATTAGATGAATATTCAATTTAATACGTCGCAAAGGTAACAATATAAAATCTGCCATACTATTAAAATCCGTTAATTCTATTCTATCGACAGCATGGAGCTGCATTTTTCCATGAAAAAAGAACAACATATCAGGATTATTATTAGATTTGTAGAGTAATAACTTTTTAAAATTAGATTTATGAAAGCTTTAAGTATTGTAGCAGCATTCCTAGGCGGTGTTACTTTAGGAGCTGCAGCCGGCATTTTGTTTGCCCCGGAAAAAGGTGAAGATACCCGTAGAAAAATTGCTGAAGTTCTTCGCAAAAAAGGTATTCGACTGAACCGTGCCGAAATGGAAGACTTGGTCGATCAAATAGCAGCAGAAGTTAAAGACGCTGAATAATTTGTCGTAAGTATAAAGCAGGCTTTTTCAAGGGAAAAGTCTGCTTTATATTTTTTTCATCTTAGAATAACTGCTTATGTTTGCAAACGATAAAAGCATTGATAACCTTGAATCTTTATTTAAAGAGGTACGAAAATACATTGAGCTTCAAGGTCAATACGTCAAACTCGATTTGGTAGAAAAACTCACTATCCTGCTATCTACCTTAATCCTTATACTCATCATTATCATTTTGAGCATGATGGCTCTTTTCTATTTTTCCTTCATGCTCGTATACGCACTGGCTCCTCTTGTAGGCAGCCTGATTGGAGGATATGCCATCATTGGAGGGGTAGTTCTTCTCTTGGCCATACTCATTTACCGAATGAGAAAACAATGGATATTCCAGCCTATGGTACATTTCCTCGCACGCTTATTCCTTGACGAACCTGCTTCTAAAGAATAAAATAATGAACGATATAAAACCCATTCCCAACTATAGCGTTGAAATCATCTCTCAATTAAGGGCACAAAAAAAGCAAGAATTAAGAGAGTCTAAAGAACGCATACAACTCCTGACACAGGAATTATTCTCTCCCCAGAAAAGTAAGAACAAAATGGAGAATATGATGCAGCACATCAATGCCGGCATAGCCGCTTATGATGGACTGAAAACCGGTATCATGATTTTCCAACGCATACACCGTTTTTTTAATCGAAAAAAAGATAAGAACCGCTGATGAAAACCTCATTATTCCTTGCCGCCCTTGCCGCATTTACTACGGCAGGAGCTACAGAAAATCCATTATGGATGCGCTATTGCTCCATTTCACCCGACGGAAGCACTATTGCTTTCTGTTATAAGGGAGACATTTACACCGTACCCTCCACTGGTGGAAATGCCAGACAACTTACCACCAATCCGGCATACGACACTCACCCGATATGGAGTCCAGACGGACAGCAGATTGCCTTTGCCTCTTCCCGCCAAGGGAGCATGGATATTTACATTGTATCCAAAGACGGAGGAATCCCCAAAAGACTAACAACTCATTCTGGAAACGAAACCCCTGTCACATTTTCAGACGCTACACATATTTTGTTCAAGGCCAACCTGATGCCTGATGCGACCGACCTGTCCTTCCCCAGTGCCCAGTTTCCACAAGTTTATGAAATAAACACTCAAGGCGGACGTCCCAAACTCTATTCCTCTCTTCCTATGGAAGACATCAGTGTTGCACAAGATGGTACGACCTTACTATATCACGACCAGAAAGGATACGAAGATCCCTGGAGAAAACATCATACTTCCTCCATTACACGCGACATCTGGATAAGTAAAAAAGAGAACAATGAACGTACTTACCAGAAAATCACGTCATTCAATGGAGAAGACCGTAACCCGATATGGAGTAACGATAACCAGTCTTTTTACTACATTAGCGAAAAAGCAGGCTCATTCAATATTTTCAAATGCAACCTTGACGGAAGCAATGAAATGCAGTTGACACACCACACCCAGCATCCGGTCCGTTTCCTGTCATCCTCACAGAACGGACTTTTATGCTACGGTTACGACGGTGAAATCTATACAGTCAAAGAAGGACAGCAGCCTCAGAAAGTAGCTATCCGTATCGTTACTGACCAGACAGAAAACGAACTGGCTCACCAGATAAAATCTTCCGGAGCTACAGAAATCGCGGTATCCCCCAATGGCAAGGAGGTAGCATTTATACTCCATGGAGATGTATTCGTCACTTCTACTGAATATAAAACGACCAAACAGATTACAGACACTCCCGAACAGGAGCGAAGCATCGACTTTGCTCCCGACGGACGAAGCATTGTATATGCATCCGAAAGAAACGGACTCTGGCAGATTTACCAATCCACCTTGACTAAAGAGGAAGAAAAGTTGTTCACCTACGCTACCGACATCAAGGAAGAACAGCTGACACATTCTCAAGTCACTTCCTTCCAGCCACAATATAGTCCGGACGGAAAACAAATTGCATTCCTGGAGAATCGCACCACATTGCGAGTGCTCAACCTGAAAGATAAATCTGTCCGCACTGCCATGGACGGAAAATATGAATATTCTTACAGCGATGGGGACCAGTGGTTCCAGTGGAGTCCCGACAGCAAATGGCTGCTTTGCGGATACATCGGAACAGGAGGATGGAACAATAACGACGTAGCCCTGGTCAACGCTTCCGGTAATGGTGAAATCCACAATTTGACAGAAAGCGGATATACAGATTCCAATGCAAAATGGGTACTGGACGGAAAAGCCATGATTTGGGAAAGCGACCGTGCCGGATACAGAAGCCACGGAAGTTGGGGAGCTGAAAGCGATGTCTACATTATGTTCTTCGACTTAGAGGCTTACGAACGTTTCCGCCTCAGCAAAGAAGAATTTGCTCTCGTAAAAGAGAAAGAAGATAAAGAAAAAGAGGAAGACAAGCAGGACGACAAGAAAAAAGATAAAAAAGAGAAATCTGAAAAAGACAAGGAAGTCACTCCACTCACCTTCGACCTGGAAAACTGCCGTGACCGTGTTATCCGACTGACCGTGAATTCTTCTCATTTAGGCGATGCAGTACTCAGTCCTGACGGCGACAAGCTTTACTATCAGGCCTCTTTTGAAGACGGTGCCGACTTGTGGGTACACGACCTGAAAGAACAAAAGACCGAACTTCTACTAAAAGACATCGGATATGGCTCGATGACCTACAACAAGGAAAACAAACAACTCTTCCTTTGCAGCAACGGAGGTATCAAGAAAATAGATGTGGAGAAAAATAAGACTGACAACGTAAGCTTTGAAGCGATATTCAATTATCGTCCATACGAGGAAAGAGAATATATTTTCAACCATGTATGGCAGCAAGTACTCGATAAGTTCTATGTAGCTGACTTACATGGAACTGACTGGAAATTCTATCGTAAAAGTTATGCACGTTTCTTGCCGCATATCAATAACAACTACGATTTTCAGGAAATGCTGAGCGAACTGTTAGGCGAACTGAACGGCTCACATACAGGAGCCAGATATTATGCTCCGGAAGCCACTTTGTCCACTGCATGCCTGGGTGTATTCTTCGACAACAGCTATGAAGGAGATGGATTGAAAATCCAGGAAATTATCGCGAAAGGCCCGTTTGCGGTTAAAAAGACAGATGTGACCGCAGGTTGTATCATTGAAAAAATTGATGGAGAGCCTATCCTGAAAGATACAGATTATTATCCTATGCTGGAAGGAAAAGCAGGAAAGAACATACAACTCAGCATCTACAACCCGCAAAACGGAAAACGCTTCCCGGTAACCATCAAGCCCATCAGTGCAGGTGAGCAGAATGAATTGCTCTACAAACGCTGGGTAAAGAGAAATGAAAAGATGGTCGAAACTCTTTCCGGAGGACGAATTGCATACGTACACGTAAAAGGCATGGACAGTCCAAGCTTCCGCAATGTATACAGCGAATTGCTCAGTGACCGTAACCGCAACAAAGAAGCTGTCATCGTAGATACCCGTCACAACGGAGGAGGATGGCTGCACGACGACCTGGCCACTTTACTAAGCGGAAAAGAATACCAGCGTTTTGTTCCTCGCGGACAATACATCGGCAGCGACCCGTTCAACAAATGGTTAAAACCGTCTTGCGTGATGATTTGTGAAGACAATTACAGTAATGCACACGGTTTCCCCTGGGTATACAAAGAATTGAAAATTGGTAAGCTCATCGGAGCTCCTGTTCCGGGCACCATGACCGCTGTATGGTGGGAACGTCAGATAGACCCGACCATCGTCTTCGGTATTCCTCAGGTAGGTTGTATGGATATGCGAGGCCAGTACATGGAAAACAAACAACTGGAACCGGACATCAAAGTCTACAACAGTCCTGAAAAATCACTGAAAGGCGAAGATGAACAGCTTGCAGCAGCAGTAAAGGAAATGCTGAAAGAAGCCGATGCACAAAAGAAATAATTGTAACTCCTTGATAAGTCTATAAAAAAGCGGGGAAGGACAAAGCACATCGTCCTCCCCCGCCTTTTTTATAATAACTCCAATTTTTATTCTACAGCCCGCAAACCTTCATTAATTCTCTTCAATCTCAGCAAGGCCTCAATATAGTAATAATCTGCATAGATGATAGAAGCATCTATTTCCGACTTAGCTGGCCAGTGGCCGGTAGAATGTAGCAAGAAAGCGACATTCGTATCCCGTGACTGATATTTATCGCTGCTCAGACTGCACAACATTTTTTCCGCAGCTTCCTTGTACTTTTCCCCTTGCCCGTTTCCATAAAAACCAGACATCTCCAGCAAAGCCGAAGCGACCACACAAGCCGCAGAAGCATCCCTAGGTGCATTCGGGATGTCAGGTGCGTTAAAATCCCAGTAAGGAACATAGTCCTCAGGCAGATTCTTCAGGTACACGTCCACTAACTTTTCTGCAAATTCCAGGTATTTAGGATCACCGGTTTCACGGAACACCACAGTATAGCCATAAATAGCCCAGGCCTGTCCACGTGCCCACATCGACTCATCCGCATATCCCTGATGCGTGCATTTCTTGATGCAATTCCCTGTCAGTGTATCATACACAGCCACATGATACGAGGTATAATCCGGACGGAACTGGTTTTCCATCGTTTTGTCTGCATGCGATACTGCCACGTCAAACAACCGCCGGTCTCCTCCATTACGGGCAGCCCAGAAAAGCATCTCCAAGTTAATCATGTTATCCATAATGGTGTTATGCCCGCCCAACATCTCTATATTACGAGGCCATGATAGAATCGTACCCACTTTCGGATTATACAAAGTAGCCAGCGAGTCAGCTGTAGCAATGATTACATCCCGATAAGTCGGATTATGCGTCAGACGATACCCGTTTCCATAACTGCAAAACACGAGAAAGCCCAAATCGTGATCATACGCCGGAATCTCCGAAAACAACTTTAAAGATTCCGTGTACTTTTCTGCCAGTTCACGAATCGTATCATTTTGTGTAGCTTCATAATCGTACCACAAAATACCCGGCCAGAATCCACCTGTCCATTCTTCCTTAGCCACCTTCCGGCAATTCCAGAACTTTTCTCCCGACAAGATATTTCGAGGCTGCATACTATAATCCGCCTCTCCGTTCTTTTCCAGTTCAGCCAGCGCACGATGTACTTGCACGTCACAATACGCCAAAGCTTTATCCACATCCAGGTTTTCAGCCTTTTCACCGGCACAAGAAGATAAAGCCATGATTCCTATGCCATACAACAGATTTCTAATTTTCATATCTAAATTCTTTTATTTTTCCACACGAAACCAGTCTACATCCACCCAGCCACGCTCCTTTCCATGAGGAGTTACACTGAACATTCCCACCTTCGCACCAATCCACTTTCCCTGACGAGCTTTGAACAGCGTGCCGGCCTCCGTAAATTTCTTTCCATCCAGACTATAGCTAAAGCGACAATATGCCCCTTTGTCTACATGTACCCTTATGTAAATCTCTCTTTCGTAATTGGGGAATAAACCTGCTTCAAACTTCCGGCTGGGCTCCAATACGGCTAATGTAGAAACCTGTTCCAGGTTACCCTGTTCTGCATCCTTACATACAGCCTGCTTCAGCAAGAACTTTTCTCCCTGCTTTTCCACTCCTATCCAGGAATAGTCCCAGCCCATAATGATGAGTCCCGAAAGTTGTCCGTCATCTTTTGCCGAAACCTTTAATTTAGCGGTAGCCGTAAATTCCTCTGCCGGGAATTTTTGCATCAACAGATTCGGAACTTCCCAGAAGTTCTTAAAATGCGGCGAAAGTTCATGCCCATAAATACGAGCATATCCCATATTTGTCGTAAAGCCGAACACATCCTGATAATTTGCATGCCATTCCCATTGCAGCCCCAGCTTACGAGTATCAAATTCATCACTCTCCACAGGTGTTTCTATCGGATACGTTTTATCGGTTTTAGGTTTACGATAACGGCTCACCGGGTCTCCACAACCGTCTCCGTCCTTATCAACTCCAATTACCGGCCAGTCATTTATCCATTTCATCGGATTCAGATGCAGCACACGTCCATAAGCTCCCTTATCCTGAAAATGCAAGAACCAGGATTCTCCGGCCGGAGTGTCTACCCATCCTCCCTGATGCGGTCCGTTGATGTCTGTCTTTCCTTGCGCCATCACAATCCGGGCCTCATACGGTCCGTACACATTTTTCGAACGCATCACCAGCTGCCATCCGGAAATGACTCCGCCCGCAGGTGCAAACAGATAGTAGAATCCATTCCTTTTATAAAACTTAGCTCCCTCAATAGTATGATTTATTCCGTCATTTCCGTCAAACACCAGTACCGGGTCTGAAATGACTGCCGTACCTTCCTTATTCAACTCGCACACCGTCAACACACTGTTGAATTTCGCCCGGCTTCCGGCCCATGCATGAGCCAGATACACACGCCCGTCGTCATCCCATAACGGACAAGGGTCAATCATCCCTTTTCCAGCTTTTACCAGCACTGGTTTATCCCATTCTCCATACGGATCACGAGTCTTTACCATAAAAATACCAAAATCCGGATCACCCCAGTATATATAGTACATCCCTTCATGAAAACGAATGGAAGGTGCCCATACGCCTTTTCCATGACGGGCTTCATTATAATATTCCACCGGTTCCACCTTCTTCAAGGCATAATTCACGATTTTCCAGTTTACTAAATCCTTTGAATGCAGGATAGGAAGTCCCGGAGTACAATTAAAACTGGATGCCGTCAAAAAATAGTCCTCTCCTACCGCACAGACATCCGGATCAGAATAATCCGCATGAAGCACAGGATTCCGGTACATGCCATTCCCTTCATCAGACACCCATACCTTAGAACGATACTGTGCCATCGCCGGATGAAACAGGCTGCAAACTGACAGACTCAATATAAAAAACAATCCTTTCATTCTTCTTTCCTAATTTAAGTAACCCCCAAAAACAATCTTCTACCAAAAGAAAAATACCCAAAACTTAAAAATCCATTTATCTAAATACATTTCGTCTATAAATACGAATCAGGATTCCATTCCACTTAAAAGAAGAACCTAAAATTTTCTTAAAATGACTCTCCGTTATATTTCTTATAAGTTTTTGCTTCCTTTTCTGTCACCGGCACCAGTCTCACAGCAGCTCCTCCTCTGGGTTTCAGGGTAAACTTTATCACATCCCCAGCTCCAACCAACACATACGAACATTTCACCTGCGTCTTTGTCTTCACTTCTTCTCCCCCATCGGTATAAATAGATGCCAGATATGTCTGATTCTTGTCCAGGAACGCACAATCCAAAGTTTCAGCAGAACCTTCATTGTTGGTCAGCATTCCCACAAACCATTCTTTCCCTTTCCGGCGAGCCATAGTGATGTTTTTACCCGGCATACCATCCAGTACATGCGACTCATCAAATACGGTCTGCAAGTTTTCAAACCATTCTATCTCCGGCTCTCCGTTATAGAATTGAGGACGGTCATACCAGAAAATTGTCATCAATGGACTATAAAATACCAATGAAGCCGCCAGCTGATGCGCGTGTGTATTCTTCAAGCGCTTGTCATAATAACAGATAGTATAATCTGCGGCTCCGTTAATCATACGCGTAAACGGAAGAATGGTACTGTGTGTAGCATCCGGAAACTCTTCGTTCCCCAAGATACCCTCCTGTGTCAGCAAGTTCGGATAAGTACGGCTGAATCCCGACGGACGGAATTCATCATGAATATTCATCATCAGGTTATTCTCTGCAGCCAGACGGACCATGTCGTGCAACCAAGTAGCCCAGCGGTGACTTGCATACTGCACAAATCCTGACTTCACTCCTACAATGCCCCATTTGTGCAACAGCGGGAACAATTCGCGCATCTGTTTCTGTAGGGCATGCTGATTGACATACAACCAGATACCTACCCCTTTCTTCTTTCCATACGCCACCACTTTCGGCATGTTCAGTTTTGACACCACCTTCGTGGCATCCCCATCGTGTGAGGTACAAGGCATATACCACTGCCAGTCAAAAAGCATATACGGAATGCGGTGTTCCGCACAGAAATCAATGGTCTTCAAAGCCTGGTCTGTCGTAAGCGAGGTTTCGCGCATGATTTTTCCCGGCTTAATCCAGTCCGTATCCTTAATCTCACAAGGAGGATTCAAATTTTCAATAATATAATTGTGTTCCAGCAATTCCCCTGGTTTATCTGCCACCATGATAACCTTCCACGGCGTTGCATAATAAGTAACAATATCCACCGGACTGTACATGACAGAAGTCAATGTATGCTGCTTTTCAGATGAAGCCTGAAATTTGGTCAGACACCAGTCGTCCACATCGGCATCAGTCAATGCCGCCCATACCCCGTTGGGTAATTCCAGTGTCAAGGCACGTTCCACCGGCTTCTTCAGCGCATTCACATCCAGATATTCAAAATGCGCCTGTGCCCATTGTTCAGCCCAAGCCTTGGTTCCTTCCGGAAAAGTATACTCCGTCAGGTCTCCCACTACCTTGTGGAAAATAGCTTTCGGATGTTCCGGGAAATAATAACGAAAAGCTACCCCCTCATCGTAGGCACGCACTTCTACATTCAAACGGTAATCAGAGCCGTCCTTTTTTGATAAATACAGTGTACCCCATTTGTAGTTGTCACGCACCGAGCTGCGTTCCCCATAAAGCGGTGTCCAAGTAGCGTCATGGCTGCCATAAGCTACTGAATCCACCTCCAGATTGTCCATCCAGCATGCCGGCTGAGGCAATTTACGCATCCCCAAAGCCATTTCCCAGACACGATTGTCCAGTTGCAATCCGGCCTGCGATTCCTTCACAACCTGTTTCCCATTGTAATTTACCTCATAGCAAAGCACATTGGCTCCGGAAGCCGATTTTCTCTCATAAAATTTCACCTTATGTGTACCTTCCGGAGAAGACAAATTCAATTCTATCGGTTCTGCCGCACACATTGCAGCTCCAAGAACCCATAATCCCAACGTCAAAGACAAGTTCTTCATATTCCTTTTATATTGTTTTTTATAGAAATACGAATAACTTGTCTCGACTACTCAATCAAAATGTAAATTTCTTTGATTTTTATTTCACTTGAAACTCAAACGTATTAAAGGAATGAGCCTGCAAAGTCACATTCAGCCATTTTTCTCCCAACTTCACCGTCAGTTGCTGCGGACTATCCTGAAAGTTTCCAGCCACCACCACGTTTTTCCCCTCGGGAGTCTGTACCACTAACACCGGCTTCTTATCCTCACCCGTCGGTTTAAACGCCAGCACCTTCGTACCCGGCATCAGGAAACGGGTGTAATGCTTCACGGCATAATATTCCGGCGTAAAGATAGCCTTAGCCTGTTTGGAATCCACCCGTATCAAGGCATTCTGCTTCCATCCCCACGGACTTACTCCTTCATCCGCCAGAATCGGATTCCAGAAAGTATACTCCTCACAGCCATTTCCTAAATAATGATTCATCAGATGAAACGTATGCTCTGCGGCTTTCCAGTCGAAAGACCCCCATCCGCATTCACTTTCAGTCTGCACATAGTTATAATTCGGATATTTCGCACGCAGGCGGGTCAGTAACTGTCCTCCTTCCCACTGCAGTCCTATTCCTTGAATCGTTTCAGGCATACGCGGGTCGTCCAGCACCTTTTCTATTATTTCATAACGGTTTGTGTTGATGGTTCCGAAATACAGTTTCACGTCCGGATGCGCTTTCTTCAGTGCCGGAGCCAGATATTCTACATTGAAACGGATAATCCCCTCCGGTGTCCATGCACATCCCGGATAAGGCGTATAGCTCCATGATTCATTTTGAAACATCACCATCTTTATGGGAATATTCAACTCCTTATACGCGGAAACAAACTTGCAAAAGAAATTCGCGTATGCCGACAGGTAACGAGGATCTTGAATGAAGAAATCCGTTTCAGCCAGTTCTGCCGGGAATACTCCTTCTGTCTTAGGTCCTTTATTTCCTTGCAAATAATAATCCTTCGCCGGGTGCATCGTATTATATTTATCACTGCGCACCGGATAATCCTGATTGATTTTCATCCAGCTGGGCGGACTCCATGGAGAAATCCAGAAGGTCATATTCGGATTATAACGCTGAGCCGACTTGATATACGGCACAAGCGAAGTCTTATCGCGGTCTATATTGAAATGCTTCAATTCAAAATCTCCCGGTACCTCGTCGCAGCTGTACCAGTTGCGTGAGAAGTCGTTCGCATTCATCGGGAAACGCCCCAACGTAAACCGCAAATCACCTTCCGGAGAAAACAGTCTTCTCAGAATATCTTCCTTCTCATTACTGGGCAGCACATTCAAGGCATCCCATCCCAGCTCATTGAAGCAAGTACCCCAAGCCTTGAAAACGACTACAGAATCTCCCTTATCTACCGATAAATCAGCAGTAGTGCCCTCTGCCTTCGTTTGTAATTTCACCTTGTTCTGTGTCCAGGTCTTCCCTTCACAACTACTCACCCAATCACATGTCTGTGCCTGCACGGATACCTCAAGCAGTGCAAGCCCCATACAACTGAAGTAAATTTTTCTCCATTGTCTTTTCATAGCGTCAACTCTTTTTTATTTCTCAAAAGTATTCAAAAAAGAAACACCTTCCACATGCGGACCCACATAAATTCGTGCCATATCTCCCGTATGATACCATTTCGGCTTTCCCGGCATATCATCAGAGATAATCTGACCGTTTATGCGAAGGTTTTCAAAACGAATGTTCCGTACCTTCCGCTGTGCATCATATCCCTCAATCACGGAAATCTCAGCCCGATTACCGGTGTACGACACATTCTTGAACACCACATTTTCAATCCCTCTTCCCGGCGCCTTGCAATATTTCTCATTAAAGAAAATACGAAGATTCACTAACTGCCCCTGTCGGAAGTTTTCAATGCGTATATCTTCAAAACGCACATTCCGTATCAGATTCTCATCGCCCGCATTAATAGCCAGACAACCTTGATAGTTCAACTGCTTCTCCTTATGGTCCAGAATATCGATATTCACATAATTCAGATTCTCCAAAATCTCCGGTTTGTCCACATTTCCATGAATCCCGATAAAAATAGGATGCGCCACATCGGCCCATAACGTAGAATTCTGCATGGTAATGTTCGAACTTGGTCCTTCAAATCCTAATCGTGTGCCATACACCGTAGTACAGTCATCCGATGTCCGGCAAAATACCCTGTCGAACAATACGTTCCGGCTGGAAAACACATTCATCCCATCTCCCCAACCAAAATAACTGATGACTTTTACATTTCGAATGGTAACACTGTCCGAGCCACCCGTAGCACATTGTGTAGCCATTAATCCTTCCACGTACACATTACGGGAATTAGCGATACGGATACCCATCTTCACGCTTGGGTCAATAATGCCCCTTCCCAACAACTTCACGTCATGCACATTTTCAATCAGCATCCGTCCCATCATCACGGCTCCACCGGCCACATAAACCGTCTTACCAGAAGGAATACGAAATTCTCCTCCTTCAAAACGATGAATTCCGGGTCCGAAATAAATCAGGTCCGGATTCTTTTTGTCTACCTTAAATGTATCCAAGGGATTGGCAAACAAATGCAGGTTATGAAAAATATCTCCATTCACTTCCACCGAAAGATTGGCCGGTTTCTCTAATGAAAATTGAAGCGTATTCCCTTCTATCGTAAAAGGAATATCGTATGACAACGGACGTACACGAGCCGAATCAATCTTTCCTTTATTATACGTCACTTCAATTTCCACCTTTTCCGAAAAATCAAAGGTAGCCATGGAAGCATGTTCTACATGGTGCTTTGTCTCACGCACCTCATCCACCTTCACCAGGTAAGTGGGCACAAGCACCCACTTACTTTTTCCTTCCGGACGGACTTTGACTGTAAAATCATTGTTCAGCCCTGCTCCTTTAGGAGCTTGCCACGATACTACCGTTCCCGCAGCAAATCCCCCTTGAAAGAAGCAGCACAGACAACACAAAAATAAATATCTAAGCAATAAACTTTTCATAAGTCTTACCTTTAACGTGCATACATCAAAGTACCAAACCCAAGTGCATCATATCCACCACTTGCTGTACCATAATTATCACCTCCACCTTCTGGAAATAATCTGTCACATCCAATTTTCGTATACTGCGTCAAATCAGCATCCAAGTTTTTAATTTTCGAATAGTGATAGTAAGGCAATGCCATAATTGGACGGGTACCTCCACGTCCTCCTTCACCCATTACACTCTGGGTCACCGGTGAAATACCACCCCACTGATTATTCTGCTGCCAGACATAGGTCATAAACGGCAAGTCACTCTTCATTGCATAATTATAAGCAGAAGCATATTCACAAGCCTTCAGGAAAAGATTATCTTTATAAGCAAAGAAATCATCTCCCTGACAATATGCTAATTGACAAATGGTTCCTAATAAACCTACACACATCAGCGTATGTCCCTGGTCACGTCCACTCTCCTGTAACTGAGCAAAGTTTGTTCCGGGGAACTCATAATAAATGGCACGTGTAATACGTCCATTAGTTTCACCCACCTGAAAATGGGTTACAGCTTCATTGTAGATGTCCCGACGATCTGTAAGAATACCAATAGCCATCGTTGATGCCACATTACAAAGGCCCCAGTTAGCCCAATAATGCAAATCGTTTGTATCATGATGACGTTCCAAGAAGTCCTTGTTGGCAGGATACCATACCGTTAACATCCAATCCTGATATTTTTTAAAATCCTCAGGAGCCCATCCCGGAAAGCTTCTCAGAATTTCACCAGCAATCGCAAATTCATGTCCATAAATCCCTGCAGCCAATGAAACATTAGAGTTACCTCCCAAGGCCTTAGTCGTATTTGCCCATGTATTGAGCAATTCTACTGCTTTTTCTGCATACACCTCTTTTCCCTCTATCTTCCAACGAAGGGCCAGTTGATAAGCTCTTGCCGCAGAACGAGCAGCATTCATATAGTTTTCTGCACCTGCACCACGAATAATTGTCTCTACAGCAGTACAGTTCATTGTAGTGGTTTCCTGTGCCAGTTTATTATCTCTTAACAAGGCAAATCCTTCCTTCCAAGGACTTTCACCAGAGTTTCCAGTCGGATCTTCATCCAACTTCAAATTTATTCTAATCCGGTTGAAATCATCTTCCGTATGCAATGCATATACCCCTTGTTCCGCATGTTTCATCGGTTCTGTTTCGGGTTTCAATGCAATTTCTTCCAACCCTTCCAATACATCCGGCAACGGAATTTCATTCAAATCTGTTTCCACATTCAAATCCGGCAAATCAATGCCGTCGCCACAGCCCGACAAAGTCAGGCTGATGGCAAATGCGGCTGTTATGTAATAAAATCTTTTCATAATAAATTCTCTATTCTGCTATATGTTCCACTTTTATTTCTGATATATACAGATAATTACCATCTCCTACCATTGTAGCAAAACCTACCGTCACAGGAGAAGCATCTGAAATTTCTAAGTCTATCGTATGTGTACCAATTACAGAAGCAACACCTTCATTCACACTCTGAGAGACTAAAACCTCATCTTCACTCACGAAATACCAAGGGCGATTACCTGCATTAGTCAAATCTGGGAAATCTGTATTTTCACCTTTCATTACAGCAAATACAACTCCATCACGTCCCCCTGCCGCATCATCTTCAGCAACTGTTACCTTAAATTGGTACCTTCCACGAGGCAATGTAGTTGATTGAAAAAGAGCTCCATTCCACGTATTATTTTTACCATTAAGAGCCATCCATACATTGCCATCTTTTTCTACATACGGATTTCCATAAAATATACTATTCGTATTCCAACCTTTCAATCCATTTCCTTCTATAGCAAACGGAGAGCTTGTATTCTCCAGTACATAGTTCGTAATATCACCAATCTGTGCTGGCAATACTGTTACCTCGCATTCCGCCGGACGAACATTCTCACCAAAATTTAAAATTACTTTTACATCACCCGATAAATTGGCAGGAACCGTAAATGTAATTTCAGTATCAGACGGAGTTGAAGAAACTTGTTGGTTACCTATCATCACTGTTACAGGCAAAGCAGACAAGTTAGTACCTGTAATTTTCATCGTTTCACCGGCAAATACCGCTACATCACAATATTCAATAACTGGAGCTGCCTTTATTTCAAATTTATCATTTACCACAAATTCCACTCCCGCGTCTATCAAAGAAAGTTTAACCTTACCAATTGAAGCGTTAGACGGAATTTCTACCTGCAAACTACCATCCTTATATTCAAGGATTTTTCCTTCTTTATCACCGAACATCACTTTCAACGCATCTGCAGTAGCAGGCATATTTGTTCCCGACAAAATAATCGGATTAGCCAAATAACCAGATTGAATATCTCCAGTAAAATCTTTAGGTTCTTCCACAACCTTAAACTTAAGCATCTGTTCCACGGTCTCAAATGCAGTAGAAAGTTTTACGTCATACGATTGTCCGATTGTCAAATCACCAGGCACTTTCACTGTTATTTTTTCATTCTCACATGACAATACAGTTCCAGCTTTATCTCCAAACCAAACTTTCGTTTGTCCTTTGGTTGTTTCATCTCCCAAACCTTTTCCGGAAATAGTCACTTCACAACCTTTATAGCCTTGCTGTGGAGTTATTCCACTAACGGTAGCATGTTCTACCAGTCTAAACTCGTAAGGCGTATTTACAGTTTGTGAACCAACCGTCAATGTAAGTTTTCCACTTACGGCACCTTCAGGAACTTTTACCTTAAATTCTTCTTCCGACCAGGAAACAATTTCAGCCGGTGTGTTAGTGGCTCCCTTAAAAATCACCTTTACGTCTTCCTGGCTACCTCCCAGCTCACTTCCAGAAAAAGTTACTTCACTGCCTACAAATCCCCAGGCCTTTTGCGTACCTTCCAGCCCGAAAAGAGGTTTCATCTGTTCTACCGATGGCTTACCCATTACCCGAAACATCAGATCCGAGTTAACTTCCTGCCCCATAAAGCGGACAGATATACGTCCGGTAGTCGCTTCCTTAGGAACGAGCACCTTTACTTCAGTATCGGTACAAGTAAGCACTTCCGCCTCATTTTCACCGATAAACACTTGAATAAAATCTACACCTCCTCCAAAGTTTGTTCCGGTCAAAGTAAACTGATCACCCACAAATCCATAATCAGGAGTTATACTGCTCAATGTAACAGGCTGACTTTCCGGATTCTGAAGCAATACCACTTCTGCTTCTTCATCGTCACAAGACGACACCAGAGGCATTAGAGGAAGCAAACACAATAAATAATATATCTTTTTCATGATAAGACTCTTTTAGCATCAATTCCTTTCAATCTTAATATTCGAGATTTTCACATTGCTGCTTCCATTCATCATGGTTGCAAACCCAATGGTCACAGAAGTCGTCTGTGTCAATGTGACCTCGCACTGATAGTCTACAGGCTCAGAGAACGAACCAGCAGTAACCTGTCTCCATCCGAGGACTTCTGCCGGCACCGGATTATAGGTCCATTGCTTGGCACCTTCCACATTCTGCTGCTCTTTATTCAGATTCGGAATAACTCCTTCACCTTCTACTACAGCAAATACAGCACCGTATCGTCCTCCTGAGTTAGTATTTTCCACTACATGTAATGTAAATGTATAAGTGCCAGGAGGTAAAGTCGCTAACTGATATAATTTCGCATTTTCTTTCTTACCTTGTCCCCAACCAGACTGTATTGCTAGCAATCCATCAGGATAAGCTTCTGGGAACTGAAGAGAAGAGCCAAAACCGTCTGAAGCCAACCAATAAAGGGCTGTACCCCACTCACCATCACTTACATCTCCGCGCAAGAATGGCTGTTTATAGTTTTTCAAGAAAAGAGCTGTCACATCACCGGTTGCAGCAGGATTAATCAAAGCAGAACCTTCCACTTCATAACCACCTACATTAATAACCACCGTACCCGATTCATCGTAATCAGCTGGAAGCTTGAATTTAATTTCTTCATTCGTCACAGCTACCACATTGGCCTGCACATCCTTTTGCAGACCTTTGATTACCACACTCACATTTTCTACTGCATCTCCAAAATTATTACCCGTAATCACAACTTCATCATTTGCAGTAGCAAATAAATCACCTGCGCTATTCAATGACTTAATAGAAGAGATTACCGGAGTCGGTATTACAGTGTAGGTATCCGACGACTCCACAGTGTGATTCCACACCTTTAATCCGATTTTCCCAGTCTGTGCCCCATCTGGCAGCTCCACAATAATACGCCCGTCTGTACATGAAAAAATCTTCTGGGCTTCCATCCCGCCAAAGGTCACTTTGACGGCTTCAATCTGATCTCCAAAATCTTTACCTAAAATAGCCACCTGGGAACCTACATATCCGGAAGCCGGATAGATGCCAGTTATTTCCGGTACAGGATAAGCATACTCCTTAAAATTGGCATCTTTCTCACAAGCAAAACAAAGCAAGGAAAAAGTAATTGCCAAACACCATTTCAAACTATATTTAACAATATGTTTCATATTTCTTTTTCTATTAGTGATTTTATCAATACCCCGGATTCTGAATCAAATTCGGATTCAAGTCAATCTGACGTTGCGGAATTGGCCAGAGATAATCACTCTTTGAAACCTGAATATCCGACTTGCCAGCCAGTACAACTGCCGCATGCATGCCTTTTCCTGTTTCTACCTTTTCCGTTCCCCAGATATATACATTCGGAGTATATTCTGAAAGAATAGCATTCCCTTCATTATTCACAAAGTCAGTGGGATAACCAGCCTCTCCTACGACCATACCACAGCGAGACTCATTCAACTCTTCTTCCAGCTTACCCCAGCGTTTCAAATCGTCGTATCTGAAACCCTCCATGTACAACTCTACCGTACGTTCGCGACGAATTTCCGTCAACATGTCCAAGCCATTCTCTGTAACCAGTTCATTTGTCAAGGAAGCTACACCGGCGCGTCCACGCAACTTATTAATGGATTTATTCAATTGTTCGTTGGTTATTTCACCATACCGTTCATACACAGCTTCTGCATAATTCAAATATACCTCAGCCAAACGAAGTACCGGATAATTGGAATATTCATCCTTGTTGGTCGTATTACGTCCATACAAAGTAAACTTATAAGGTGTATATCCAGCATTTCCACCTGTCAGTTTAGTATTGGCATCTGGAGTTCCTATATATGACTTCAAACGGTAATCACGGTTTTTGAATTCATCTCCACGTTTTTGATAACCTTGAAACTTGGGAGATTTATCAATAGGCAAACCATCTGTACATACAAACATATCGATTAACTTACGACTCGGTGTAAGTTTCCAAAGTGTCTGCGTCAAATCAATGCTGGCCGGACGTGTTTTCTGGTCATACACTGAATAAAGAATAAACTCCTTGTTCGTATCTTTCCCCTTTCCTGCAGGATTGCTTCCTTCATTTTCAATACAGAACAAATAACGGTTACTCATATTTTGCATGGCAGCTACGCTATTGTAATTCCACAAGCTATATACAGGATCGGCCATTACCTCATCACACAGCGCAATAGCCTCTTCCAAAAATGCATTGACCTGATCAGATTGCGGACCTGCAGAACCTTCAAAATCAGTGCTTGTTCCATTATATTTACGCCAGGTAGCTTCATACAATAACACTCTTGCCTTAAAAGCTTCCGCTCCACCTTTACTGATACGTCCTTTATCTTCAGAAGGAATGTTCTGTTCGCTTGGTAAATACTCAATAGCCTTATCTAAATCGGACAATATCAGGTCAACTACTTCATAACGACTGTTACGTGAAGCTCTCAATTCGGGAGAATCCACATCCAGTACCGTCTTCACAATAGGTACACCACCAAAAAATTTCAGCAAGTAAAAATAAGAATAGGCACGGAAAAAATATCCTTCACCTAATGATTGGGCTAAATCGCTTTGGTCACCAGCATAACTTTCCGCTTTCTGGAACAACATATTCACCGCACGAATATTGGCATAGCAATTATCCCAGCGTCCATCATTAGAACCAACCATAATCTTTCCGAAACCCACATCCGCATTGTTCGAAAAATAAGTAGACAAGTCAGACGAGCAATCCATGTGGTCAAAAATAGATCCGTAACGGCTTTGCCAGCCTAATAACTGTCCGTAAAGCCCTGTTGCATATTCGCGGAAATGTTCGGGAGTCTGGAAATATACCACGTCTGTCTTCGTGTCCAGCGGTTCCAAATCAAGAAACATGTCTGCACAAGAAGAAAATCCCCAAATGCAAGCACAGGCTGCTATATATGTCAATTTTTTCATAACTTCCTTTTATAAATTAACTGTTTACTGATGCATCAAAAACCGATATTCACACCAAATGACCAGGTACGACTAAACGGATAACCGTTGTTGTTCGAGGTCTCTCCCATTTCCGGGTCGAAACCATCGGCAATACTCGTTGCTTCCCAAAGGTCATTACCTGAGAAATAGATACGTACTTTCTCCAGTTTGGCTTTCCGTGTCCAATTCTGTGGCAGCGTATATCCCACAATCAAAGATTTCAAACGGATGTAGCGATTATTCTGAAGCATAAAATCATTGTTTTCATAATTCCAGTGTGAACGGTTCTGATGGGTAGTCAGACGAGGATATTTAGCATTTGGATTATCTTCCGTCCAAGTCTGTCCTAAGAACATCGGATTCTGGTTAGTGTACTGTGCATAGAAAGGATAGGCCATCCAGCCTGTACGCATGATGTACTGCTTACCTACTCCCTGGAACATGGCACTAACATCAATACCTTTCCAATTGATCCCGGCATTAATACCAAACACATAGTGCGGATTAGCATCCCCCACAAACTGCAAGTCGCTGTTTTCATTTCCGTCGGCCGTAATCTTGTAATCACCGTTCAAATCCAGACGCTTGGTATCTCCAGGACGAAGTGCATCGGCTGTGCCTTGTCCAATATTTGAAAGTGCCGAACCTCCATCATTGTAAAGTGCATAGTAACGGTCTACTTCAGCCTGATCTTTAAAGAATCCATCCGTACGGAACAAGAAGAAAGAATTCAGTGGATATCCGTTTACCGCTCCATTTCTTCCTGCGCCATAAGAATCAGCTCCTTCCAGTTCTCTCAGCAAACTTTTCGTATCGCTCACATTAAAGTTTACATAATATGAAAAATCCTTCCAACTGTCACGCCAGCCTACAGTCAACTCCCATCCTTTCACACTCAGATGTCCACTGTTTGTCTTCGGCGGAGTACCACCCAGCAAAGAAGGATAAGTAACTTGTGACAACATACCGTTATTATCTTTCCAGAAATATTCAAAAGTAGTAGTCAACCGGTTATCCAGGAAGTTCAAATCCACACCGATATTTTTCTGAGTGACACGCTCCCACGTACGGTCATAGCTTACCAAACCACTAAAACCACTGGACACCTGTGTAGCAGCTGGTTGTCCCAATGTAGTAGAACCCATACCTACCAAAGCTACATAATCAAAGTCTCCCAGACCGGCATCATTACCAGAAGAACTAATATTGAAACGTACCTTACCAAAGCTCAACACCGGAGATATGAAATCCATAAATTTCTCTTTCGTGAAAGCCCATCCCACAGACATAGAACCAAAGTTCTGGAACTTATGGCCTTTGGCAAACTTGGAGTTACCATCACGACGGCCCATCAACTCCAGCAAATATTTTTCATCATAGTCGTAATTTACACGCGCAATATAAGAGTAAGTACCATTCTGTGTCTTACCTCCGCTATTACCTTGCTGTCCGCTTGCCAGATTCAAGTCATATACACCGGAATCTTCAAAATCTTCACGAGCCGCAGCCATCTTCTTTGAAGCCCATTTTTCCGCGTTGATACCTAACATAGCCGATACATTATGTACTTTGGCAAACGTATTCTTATAACGCAGAATAGCTGAATAATACTGATAAAGCATGTTATTTGCTTCCATCAGATAGCCCGGATTATTTTCAGCCTTGATGTTCAACGGATTTTCCGGATAAATTAATACAGGAATAGTAGAGTTGACGACTTCACGTGCCGGATTTCCAAACCAGTCGTATGTCTGTACAGGAGTCACCCAGCGGTCACGACGATACTCTTCATTCTGGAAAGAAGCCATACCTTCGAAACTGATACCTTTCCAAATATCCACAATCGCCTTCAAGTCTACGCGGGTAGTCAAGTTCGTCTTGTTGTCACGTCCACCGTCCGAAGTAGCAGCTGCAGGCTGACGGTCACCCACCTGTCCATAATTAGCATACCACTGTCCATACGGGTTTTTAGCCGGAAACAAAGGAGGCTCATTTCCGTACAATGTATTGTCCAAACCACATGAAGGAGAAGATGTGTTTGTCTTAATCATGCTGGCAGCTGTTTCCAACTTAAACCAGTTTGTCAATTTAATACCGTAATTCAAACGTAAGTTCAACTGTTTCTGACCATCGTAAGCTGTAGCCAGGTTACCCTGGTTATCGGCATACATCGCAGAAATACGATAATCCGTCTTGTCCGTAGCACCGGACACACTCAAATTATGCTGATAAGAAAAACGAGTAGCAAACATTTCTTCCACACGGTTTGCATTACCCAGGAAAATCTTGTCGCCCCATTCCTGATGATTGATGACATAAATACCTTCGTAACCTGACTGCATTTTAAGCAAGTTTTCCTCATTCAACCACCCCCACCAGTTCTTAATGGTTTCTTCCTTATTGGCCTCCAGCCACATAGTGGCATACTGCTGCATATTCGGAGAGAAAGAAGTAACACCCAAGGTAGAAAAACGCATATTAAAATCATAATTCACGTTAACTTTACCCTTACCTTTTTTGGTAGTTACCAAGATAACACCGTTCGCAGCCTTTGCTCCGTAAATAGAAGCTGCACCGTCTTTCAGCACACTGATGGTCTCAATATCATCAGAGTTCATATTTTGAAAGGAGGTGGCATTTACCGCCGGAACTCCATCGATTACAATCAGTGGAGAGCCACCGTTGACTGACGTAGCACCACGAATCTGGAAGTTCAAACCTTCATTACCCGGACGGGAAGAAGAACGAGTGACCGTCAAACCTGGTGTCTGTCCCTGCAAGGCCAAACCGACGTTAGTTACCGCACGGCTTTCAAGTACCTTGCTGTCCACCTGGTCAATGGCACCGGTCAACGTAGTTTTCTTCTGCACGCCATAACCTACTACCACTACTTCATCCAGCACTTCGGCATCCTCTTTTAAGGTAACCTGAGCCAGTTTTTTCGTGTTGGAAGCTGGCAATTCTACCGTTTTGTAACCTATATAAGAGATCACCACTACCGCATTGGGTGAAGACACTTTCAATGAAAAATTACCGTCAATGTCAGTAATTACCCCGTTGGAAGTTCCCTTTTCGAGTACACTGGCACCAATAACTGGTACTCCAGTAGGGTCCATGACCTGTCCCTTCACAGTCACTGTCTGCATTACAGCCTGCGCATGAAGTGCTTCCGCATGGGTTTGTATGTTTCCTCCACACAAAAGAGCCGAAACCATTACGGCTGAATAAAGCACTCTTTTGGGTGAAAAAAATAAAGATTCATTTCTCATACGTGAATTATTAAGTATTATATTCTAATTTGAAGTTAAGGGCGGATAAACCGCCCCTTTAGTTTTTAAGCCGAAATATCAAAATGAAAGAACTGGACGAACACGGCACTGATTATTCTGTCCCTTTTGTCTGTTTACTAAAACTGTTTGTTGACCTTTCCATTCTATACTCCAGGCTTCATTGCTATTGACTTCTGTCGTTGTCCACCAACGATTGACACCTCCCATCGCAATACTCATCGTCCCTCCAACTAACTTCAAAGTAGTTTCAATTTTATTAAAAGCAGCTTCTTTCTGTGGTCTATCAACATTATTATTTCTCAAACTTGCAGTAGTAAATTTATATCCACCAATATTCGCTACTAAACTTATTAATTGTCCTGTACTTGGTAAATACCAACCTGAAGACTGTTGTGGAGTAGGATATTGTTCCTCAAATGAAATTGCTTCTTGTACAGAAGCTACTTCTGATTGCAGTTGTTTAGAAATCGTTAATCCATCTTTTTTATCAATTAAAGTTTGTAAAGACTCATCATTACCCCCATCTACAATATTAGATAATATACTTTCTGTATATCCTCCCCAAGCAAGCATATTCTCATTACCAATATTAATATTTGTTGTATTTTGTAATGCCAAAACTGTTCCGTTATTATTAATATTCCCCGTTCCAACTTCAAAAACGACTCCAATACATCCATTTTTTACAGGTTTATTCAAATCATTATCATCTTGATTTCCATAAGGATAAATACTGCCATCAGAATAATAATAGTCTCCTACTTCCAAATCACGAGTAACAACATCACTTGAAACTTTGTCATAAGTAACATTATATACTTTACAAGTACCAGATGCCAAATTAATAGACTGAGATTCTGTAGAAGAGCCAAAGTTAACAGGTATACCTTCATCATACACTAAATGACCATTTAATGTCAATTCTAAATCAGTAGCAGAAGGTACTATAAAACGGAAAGAGCCTTTTCCTGTACTATACGGAGTCACAGCCTTTTCATCAATTGTTAACGGAGTATCCCAATTCAAACTTACCGGAGCAGTATAGTTGTATCCTGTCTTGGTTACATATTTACGTACCGGCACATTAATCTCCACCATAGAGAACTGGTGTGCCAAATCAAATTGAATAGTTCCATTCGCAGGACTGTTAACTTCAGCAAGCATCAAGTCTGCTTTTTCGTATGCTTCCGCCGTATTTTGGGTATAGAAATCAACTGGTTCTGTAAATTTTGTTTTGATTTCCTCTACTTTAGTAATGTTTTGTGCGGTCAAATCTGCATTATATGGATAATACGCTATGTAATTTGCATTTTTCCAATAGTACAATTCGTTTGCTGCTTCCCACGTAGTACCATTATACACAAATTTTTCATTGTTACAAATCACAGTCCCATCACTGGAAATGACATACATACCCATTTCATCTCCTTTAACGAATGCTGTAGTACGATTTTCATCTGTACCTGTAGTAGCACGGCTTCCGTCTTCTGAAACAAAGTCCTGCGTATTCACGCTTATATTTAGTGTCTGACGAGTAGGTAGATCGTTTTGAACAATTTCTTCTTGAGTACAACTTGCCAATGCGGCTGAAACAACCATCAAAGCTACAGATGATTTTACAAAATAATTCTTCATAATCATAGTATTTATTTGTTTATAATTTTATTCCTTTTAAAATATCCTGTCTACATTTTTTACCTTCAAACTATTTCTACATTTCAATTTAATTACCCGTAAACTCATTATTATTTGTTGTTCCAGGAAGCTCTACAGGCTGTTCAGGAGACCAACTAGGAGCTTCTGGAGATGGATTCACTCCCGAAGAAGTTCCAGGCATTTCTTCACTTTCACCGCTTCCCCACTCCGGTTCACTTGGTGAAGGATTCACCTCCGACGATTCACCTGACATATCCGTATCGCCATCACCGCTTCCCCACTCCGGTTGACCCGGTGAAGGATTCACATCTGTAGAGTTACCTGGCACAGAAACCGTATCACTATTTCCCCAAGCCACAGAAGAAGAGATTTCTACCGTTGTAGTTCCTTCTTTCGATACATTAATATTCAAATAGTACACTTTTCCTCTTTCAAACACGAAATCCGTAACAGGAGCAGACACGAAAGAAAGATTTCCCATACTTGGAACTGTTACTTCCACAAAATCCTGCCCTGCGGGAATAGTTTGTGGCACCATCAATGCCTTCCAGTCTGAAGTAGCAGTCACAGAAGTACCTTCCTGCACTTGCTTCAAGTTTAAAAGCCGAACGATAGCTCCTTCCGCCGTACCGTTTTCCACCGTCAGTGAACAAACCAGTTTAGCTACCCGATGAGAAAATGACAAGACCGAATAAGAAGGAGTCACCGTAGCGGAAACGACTTCCAACTGGTCACTTCCCACAAAATTCTCCAACTTACTTTGATCGGCCATTACCGTAAGTGCCTCATCTGAGATTTTACTTCCCTCCGCATAAGGATACCAGGCATTGACTGTGACCTCTTTTTTGTCACCCCATAAAAAAGAATCCTCAGAAGTCAGGCTTCCTTTGACATCCACGGTATAGGCTTTCACTACCCCGTCAATTTCTACAGCCACCGCCGGATTCAACAATTCACTCCAGTTATTGTCTACTGTAGTACGCGACTCACCTTTCACGAAAGCCGGAATATCTGCCGTAAACGAAATAGAAGTTTCCTGCGGTGTCTCATCGCCGGTTTCATTTCCCGGTTGATTCGACCCGTCTGCACCTTCATCTTTTGCACATGCTGCCAATAAATAGAGAGCTGCAATCAGAAATGTCCTTGTTTTCATACATTAGTTTATTAAGTGTTATTATTTATTGTTCAATTATCAAATGCACTGTCGCATATACTCCCTCACCACCTTACGTCCAGTCAGAAGATATCCCTCTACCGTACGTTTCGGAATACTCAACTCTTCTGCTATTTCTAAAGTCGTTTTTCCCTCAAAACGCGACATGCTATACACAGCTCTCACTTTTGGAGAAAGCTGATTGACTCGTTTTTCTTCCTGACAAGACAAGTCTTTTGCCATTACCGCACTTTCCATATCTTCTACCGATGCAGAAAGCCCTTCACACATGCAAGCCATTACCTCTTGTTTTTTATAATGACGACGTAGGTAATCGGTCACCAGGTTACGGACAATGGTATATAAAAAGGAACGGACAGTTTCGGGACGGAGCATAGAACGATATTCCAGCAAACGGAGAAAGGCATCCTGTACCAAATCTTCCGTTTCCATACAGCCGTTCAGCTTACGATATATGTAACGAAACACCAGCGGTCTGTAAGTCGTGTATGTCTCCGTCAGGAACTGAACAGTAATATGTGCTGAAGTGTCTTTCATATCTTTTTTGTTTTTCCGTATACAAAAGTACACTCATATATACAAACAGAATAAAAAGGAGGTAACAAGAACTATAAATTTTGTAACAATAGAGTCTTGAAAGACAAAAAAAGCCGCAGGAACACCCTCTGAGGGCATTTCTGCGGCTTCCCGTTACATTGTTACTTTACATTTTTACCATCAAGTATTTCTCATTTTCCGGTGTGCTGACCTTACTGGCGAAGGAATGTTTCACGATCATACTTCCGCTGATGCGTTTTCCAGTATTCCTCCAGATTATCTGCTTCCTCTTTTGTCAGATGAATCACCGCTCCGTGCTTGGGCGAAGTATAGTTGGTGGTTTTCATGACTCCTTCATTGAAGTGGCCCAGGTTCTTGAAATGTACAAAATCGGAGGTTTCTGCAAAACCAAAGTTATGAGGATGAATGCTGAAAATGTCATACATCAATACCCACTTGTCCTCTCCAATCCTTTTCCATACGTTGGGCGCTTCGCATGCCTTAGGTTCAAAGTCATACCAGCGAGCATCGTACACATAGCCACCGTTCATCCGGTCGGATAACGCCTGCTTGATACCACCCACACCGTCGTGAGCCACATAGAATAAATGATATTTATCTCCTATCATGGTAATGTCTCCATCAATAGCAGACACACCGTCCATCGGATACTCAAACAAAATTTGCGGCGTGCTTTCTATCTTATTGAAATCATCGTTTACATACACATAGTACAATTTGTTGGCCTCACTCTTGAAACGCATGGTGTAATAAATCATCAGCTTGCCTTTCTTATCATCGTATGCCACTTCGGGTGCCCATACACAACCTATTTCGCCCAATCCGGCTGAAAGCTTGTCGAAACGGATATTTGCCCGGTTCCAGTGAATCAAATCCCAGGATTTCATCAATACAAGTCCCCGGTTATTTCCCCAGCCGTATTCCGCTCCGCGCTCCCACTCCGTTTTTCGATAGCCGTCGCGCAAACCGAATACATGCAAATCGGTCATGGCTAAATAAAAGGCACCATCCGGTCCACGGAAAATATGAGGGTCACGGATACCTCGCTGCTGGGCTATCGTGTCTCCGGCCAGCACAGGCTCTCCTTCATTGACTGCCGTAAAGGTGTAGCCGTCACGACTTACTGCCATATACAAGCCGTGTGTTTCATCCCGATGGAAAACCATCAGATAGGCTCCCATGTCTTTTTCTTCGGGAATAGCATTCCGATAACGGTAATTGCGGAAACCTGTTTTTCCTTTTCCAGCAGCAAACAAGGCCGGACGCAAAGCGTAAAATTCTTTATATACATTGTGGCTCAGACGAGCAACATCCACATTCTGGGCAAGCACTTCCCAGGACTTTCCATCTGCACTGACAGACATTTTCAGGCGGTTACCCTGATTCAGCAGTTTCACCCGGAAGTTTTTACCTATTTTATTAGTTACCGTTAAAGGCTTTTCCTCTCCCCGGTACACCGTGAAATTCTTTCCATCGGATGACACTCCCGCGTAGGCTTCTTCATTGTAGTACAGCAGCAAGCCTCCAGTGTTTCCATTTCCCAACCTCACTTCGACTTCCGTTTCATAGCATTTATCCATAGCTGTGACCAACAACAAACGACCGTCTGCCGGAGTGCGTCCCTTGGCCTTCACCTGCATTTCCCCTTCCGTAAATGTCAAAGCTTTGGGCGCATATTCCTTCCAGAATGTCCACTGAAGGCCCAATTCCGGTTTACTGAAATCATCCGACAGTTCCATCTTCCATTCCGGTTGTCTGTTTTCACTTAACCAGACAGCGTCCTGTGTGGTACGGCACCATCCGTCGCTAGTCCATTCTATCGGTTCAATCAAGGTAGAGCGTCCCAACGTATGGTAGCCGTTAGCGTAAGCATGATACACCACCCACCAATTGCCGTTTACGTCATCTATCAGGGTACCATGACCTTTTGACCACCAGTTTTCACTGGCACTGTAAGTATGTACAATGGGGTTATAAGGTGAGTTCTCCCACGGACCGAACACCGATTTGGAACGTGCCACCACACACATATGGCTGGTAGCCGGACCGGCAGTTCCTCCTTCGGCCGACATCATGTAATAATATCCGTCTTTGTAAAGTAGCTTGGGAGATTCCAGGTACATATCCTTCCCTTCTGTAACCCAGTTGGCCGGATATTCCCAACCGTCGTACACCTTCCGGCTCTTTCCGGTGACTTTCAGTCCGTCATCACTCAAAGGGGTAATCCAGCCGTTGTTGGTAAACAGGTAACGCTTTCCGTCTTCTCCTACCACATGACCGGGGTCAATGCCTTTTACATCCAGCTTTACCGGTTTACTCCACGGACCGAGAATATTGTCGGCATAAATCACATAGTTTTCGCCCGTAGATGTGGGATAATAAATGTAATAACGGTTCTGGTATTTCAGCAGGTCGGGTGCCCAAATCGAAGCTTCATATTCAGACAATGCTCTGCAGACCGGCTCCCAGTGCAGCAAATCAGTGGAATGCCAGATAAGCAATCCGGGAGCATAACAAAAAGGAGAATGCGTCATGTAGTAATTCTTCCCGTCGCGCAGGATAGAAGGGTCCGGATAATCACCGGGAAAGATTGCCTTGGGAAATTGCGCCCATATTCCAGTCCCCATAGAAATAAGAAGCACAACCAGCAAAAATAGTTTTTTCATGGTATTTATCAGATTTGTATTAAGAATATACAAATATAAAAGTTTCTCCTTAAAGCCTGAAAATAAAGATAATAAAAAGTGTAAAATAAACAACCATATATTCACTAAAAAACGCAAGTGCGTTTCAACTCAAACGTCCTTGCGTTTTGATCAAAACGTACTTGCGTTTCAAATAAAACGCACTTGCGTTTGAACCTAAACGCACTTACGTTTTTGAAAGCCTTATTTTTCTACCAAAAACAAAGAATAACGACTCCTATTTTTCATCCGTTTTACCAGATTCATCTGTCTCGGTATACTGTGTAGGCAATACGCCAAACTGCTCCTTAAAGCATTTGGTAAAATAGCTGGAAGAACTGAATCCCACCCGGTCGGCCACTTCCGACACATTCAGTTTTCCGTCCTGAAGAAGTTGGGCAGCCCGCTTCAAACGAATGGTACGGATAAATTCCGTCGGAGTCTGTCCGGTAATAGCCTGCAACTTTCGGTAGAGATTCATACGGCTCATTCCCATATCGGTACTCAACTGTTCCACGTTATACTCGGAATTGTCAATATGTTCTTCTATCAATTTCAGGGCTTTCTGAAGCAACTGCTCATCAATAGAAGTAATTGTTATGCGACTGGGATTGACACGCAGCGTCTTGCGGAATTCTTTCTTCCGGCCCTCCTGCTGCTCGATAAGCTGCTTGATACGCACCAGTAACACATCAAAGCTGAAAGGTTTGGATATATAGGAATCTGCCCCAACCGCATAACCGCTGATTTTTGCCTCGTCTCCACTGCGGGCTGTCAACAGGATAACCGGGATATGCGATGTCTGTACGTTGTGCTTGATACGGCGGCACAGCTCCAGCCCGTCCACTTTCGGCATCATTATATCACTGATAATCAAGTCCGGATTCTGTTCGACTGCAAGTTTCTCTCCTTCTTCTCCGTCTGGTGCATCAATTACCTGATACGTTTCAGAAAGCTGCTCCTTGAGGAAATGACGGAAATCCTGATTATCTTCCACTATCAAAAGTTTTTTCCGGTCATCGGAAGTATCCGAAGCTAAAGTTGTGTCTTCTGACATCTTCAAATCCATCGGAATTCGTACAATAAAGGACGTTCCTTTTCCCGGCTGACTTTCTACACGAATCGTTCCCTCATGTAACTCTACATATTCCTTCACCAAATGCAACCCAATTCCACTTCCAACCTTGCTGTCGTCCGGATGCTGTACTTGATAAAAGCGCTCAAAAATATGCTTCAATGCCTCATCTGATATGCCAATTCCTGTATCTGAAACTGTTATATTGGCAAAAGAATGCCCTTCAACTTCCTCTGCTGACAAAGAAAGCACTACACGCCCTCCTTCCGGCGTAAACTTGAATGCATTTGAAAGCAAGTTATTTAAAATGCGATGCAATTTTTCATGGTCAAAATTCATATACCAATGAGCAGCTGAAAGCTCCAGACGAAAATCCAGCTGCTTTTCCTTGGCAAAGGGTTGAAAATTAGCATACAATGCTGACACAAACTCTTCCAAATCGCCAGCGGTAAGATGAAGTTTTTCCATTTTCATTTCCATCTTACGAAAATCGAGCAACTGATTGACAAGGGTATATAGCTCTTGTGCATTCTTATAGACCGTATCAAGCTGACGAAGTACCTGCTCGTCGCTCACCTTCTTCCGAAGTACTTCCAATGGAGTAAGTATCAAAGTAAGCGGAGTTCGAAGCTCGTGACTGATGTTAGTAAAGAACCGGAACTTCAACTGATTCAGTTCCTCTTTTTGCTGGGCTGCCTGCTGTTCTTTCAATCGAATCAGTTTCTGATTATTTTTTCGGTACACATACCTCACTCCTAAAACGGACATCCCTATCAAACACAAAAAATAAAAAGCAAAGGCCCATCCTGTAGCCCAGAATGGAGGACGGATAGTAACCCAAAAAACAGACTCAGGACTCCATACATGATCGTTTCCAGCACTCATTACGTAAAATGTATATTCTCCTGGTGGCAAATTATTATACACCACACTACCCTGCCCTTTATCAGAAACGATTTCATTCCACTTCTTATCTGCTCCCTTCAAACGATAACGAAAATAGGTTTGTGAAGGATTTACAAAATTCAAGCTGGAAAAATCAAAGGTCAGGAAATTTTCATCATAATTCAGTGTTACCGACCGTACCTTGTCGATTGACTGAGGAAACAAGACTCTGCCATGGTACTCTTC
>ERZ809194.246-NODE-246-length-33815-cov-6.338655_pt1 | contig 33815 bp, 25 predicted proteins | sample MGYA00520517_ERZ809194 | MGnify/ENA primary metagenome ERZ809194 (study PRJEB31570, sample SAMEA3213003) | Homo sapiens | biome: human-gut; feature: human gut; material: fecal | place: Sweden | collected 2011 ... | reverse complement strand
AATTGGGACAATATCAACTTGGATACATTGAGACATTATCACATTGGAATCAGACAGATTAATCCTAAAAAGATGTATATATTGACTTTACTTTGATTCTAAACTATAATGAAGACGAAAAGAGGAACAGCCAGTAAGCGGTTGTCCTCGGATTTAAGAATAGAAAATAACTACCTCAACTTTCCCGAGACGAGGTAGTTATTTTTTTGCGTTCTTATCAATGATGACAAGAAGCAATCTAATAACGATACTTAATAATGATATGATCAATGTCAGAAAAGATAACATAATCATGATTATTTCGTATGTAGTCATTAGGCATCACCTCCGTTTTCAACTATTAAAAGAGAAATGCGAAGGAATGCGTCCCTTCGTCATGACGACCAAGGATAACCACCTACCGTATACGGCTGTTCCATGTCTGAATTATACCATGAAAATCTATAGCTTGGAATAAGTTGTTAATTATTACAATTCCGTAATATATACTAATATTGGTATGAATCAAATGCTACAAATTCTATGATTAATCCCGAACGAATGATTAATCCCGAACGAATGTATATATGTCAACCGAACGAATGTATATATTGACTTTGTTTTAAACGTAAACTATAATAAATATGAAAAGAGGAACAGCCAGTAAGCGGTTGTCCTTGGATTTATTTGGGTGAATAACTACCTCAAACTTTACCAGAGAACGAGGTAGTTATTTTTTTGCGTTCTTATCAATGATGACAAGAAGCAATCTGATCACAATACTGAATAATGATATGATCAATGTCAAACAAGATAACATAATCATGATTATTTCGTATGTAGTCATTAGGCATCACCTCCGTTCGCTTATAATAGAAGCTTGCGAAGGATTGCGTCCCTTCGTCATGACGACCAAGGATAACCGCCTACCGTATACGGCTGTACCATGTCTGAATCATATCATAGAAATCTATAAGTAGGAATAAGTTGTTAATTATTACAGTTTTATAATATATGTTAATATATTGGTATGATTTTAACATAGGGAAATCTTTAAGTTAATCCTAAGCTAATCCTAAAAAGATGTATAGATTGACTTGACTATGAACACAAACTATAATGAAACTGATTTAAGAAACAACCAGTAAGCGGTTGTTCTTGGATTTAAGTGGAGAAAATAACTATCTCAACTTTCTCGAGACGAGGTAGTTATTTTTTTGCGTTCTTATCAATGAAAATAAGAAGCAATCTGATCACAATACTGGTATGAGTAATGTTAAAAAAGATAACAGATACAAATTATTACTAGGATGCATCTTAAATGAGTGGGATATATCTATGACCCTCTCATTTTCTCTATCTGTTTGTGTAAAGAATTTTTTTGTGTTAACATGATGATGTAAGGAATTTCATTGTAGAAGGAGAATAAGAATGAGTAGTGTATTAGATAATATTACGGTGTTATATGATCAGTTATTTGACGCTGAAAAGAAGATTGCGAAGTATATATTAAATAATCCAAAAGAAGTAGTAGATATGACTGTATCTGAACTCGCAGAAACAAGTGATGTCTCTATTGCATCTGTATCTAGATTTTGTCGTAAGGTAGGTTTAAAGGGGTTTGCCCATTTAAAGGTCTCTTTAGCACAGGAACTTGTAGATACACATAAAGGTGGGGAAATATCTAATGAAATATCATTAGAAAATATACCACAATCATTGCAGAATATACTTGCAAATAAGATTACTGAACTGAAACAGACAGTGAATCTTATTGATACAGACGAATTTAAAGCGATTCTAGAGGGTATTAAAGATGCTTCTAGGGTACAGATAGTAGCAGTAGGAAATACGATTCCTGTGGCTATTGATGCAGCTTTTAAGTTTAATGAATTAGGTATACCGACAACTGCAGGTACTATATGGGAAACACAATTATCTTATTCTTTTACTTTAGGTAAAGGAGACGTACTGATTGCAATTAGTAACTCTGGTGAATCGGATAAAGTATTAGAAGCGGTTAAGATTGCCAATAAGAATGGAGCAATGACTTTAGGTATTACTAATAGTGCTCATTCTGCAATAGGAGAAGAAGTACAATATCATATTACAACTGCAACAAGAGAAAAACTTTTTCTTGATGAGTTCTGCTTTTCTAGAGTTTCTGCAATGACTGTTATAGAGATTATATTCTTATTCTTAACAGTGATGGTAGAGAATGCACATAAGTCTATGATCCAATGTGAAGAGATGTTTGCGGTAGATAAGAGATAATACATACAGATAGCATAATAATTGCTGTCTGTTTTTTTATTATTTTAATTAAAGATTGCATAGAAATTCCCCCCCTCTAAAGGGGATTCGTTTACTGAAAATAGATTTGATTAAGAATTTGTCGAATAAGTTGGGTATAGATAATATATAGAGAATTTTTTCTAAATCAAAAGAAGGAGGAACGAGAAAAGTTTTTTACAGTAAAATAGTAACTTAAATATCTATTCAAATAAGACCATCAGCTATCAAAGATAAATGCTAGGTTCTTTTGAATTGAACAGCTTCAAAGAAGTCTTAATAAACAAATACACTAGTATGATATTTTAGTAGGAATAATCTTGCAGCAACTCTGTCAAGTAAAAGTAAGAAGTATATTTTGAATGGATAAGGACTAACAAAAATAGGTGGATACTTAAATGTCAGACTATCTTATATAGATGCATAAGCAACTTAGAAGTTCAGACTTCAAATATGAAGTACGAAGCATTAGGCCAAAGTATACTCTGTAGTGATTGACGCAGAAGATATTAATGTTTATAATTTTAATGTAATTCGGCACAATGATAAAAATGCCGAAAATAAATAAAAATAGGAGGTGATAATTATTATGATAAACAATAATATAATACCTAACAATCAAATGATTATTTCGGTTGAAGAACTAAAAGAAATGGGTTTTAGTTTGTATAAAATAAATCGACTTGTAGAGAAGGGACTACTTAGAAAACTAAATAAGAAATTCTATGAGAATATGACCTTTAAAGGCGAGGAGTTAGAGTTTTATTATATATATGGATATGTACCTCAAGGAGTTATATGTTTAATGAGTGCAGCGGTTTATTACGATCTTACGAATTATATGCCAGATGTAGTTGATGTAGCTATACAAAGAAAATCAAGGGTTTCTACTCTTCCTGATTGGCCTGAAATTGATATTCACTATTATACAAATGAACGATATAGCTTAGGAATAGAGACTATTGCAGATGGAAAAAATCTATTTCATATTTATAATGTTGAAAAAACAGTTGTGGATATAATCTTCTATCGTGATAAGGTAGGAATAGAAGAAGCAAAAGAAGTATTAGTGAATTATTTGAGAAGAAGGGATAGAAACCTCAATCAGTTGATACGTTATGCTGATAAGTGTAAGTGTGGAGATATCATGAGAAAATATCTGGAGGTGCTTGTATAATGAATCCTGAATCTGTAAAAGCTCGATTAAAAAATATGTCTGTGAAAGAAGGTGGATCTATGCAAGATAATCTATTTGCATACGCTTTAGAACGTTCGATTTATAGACTATCGATTTCTGAATATGCAGATAGATTCACTCTTAAAGGTGGAGTTTTTCTATATGCTCTATTCAATAAGCAATTTACTAGAGTGACAAAAGACATTGATTTACTTGCAGATAAAATTCCTAATGATACAGAGAGAATGAGAGATGTGTTTCGCAAGATTTTTTCAATAGAGTATGATGATGCAATACGGTTTGATTTAAATTCATTGAATATTCGTAGTATTACAGAATTTAAAGAATACCATGGAGTAAATATATCCATACATGCATATTTAGGCAGAACGAGAATGCCTGTATCAATTGATGTTGGATTTGGTGATGTTGTTTATCCAGATAGAGTAGAAATGGATTTTCCAGTGATTCTCGATATGGATTCTCCAAAAATATATGCATATTCAATATGCTCTGTAATCGCTGAAAAATTTGAAGCGATTGTATCATTGGGATTAATTAATGGAAGATATAAGGATTTCTATGACATATATGTTTTAGTAATACAATTTGACTTGGTAGGATTAGATTTACAGAAGGCAATTCAAGAGACTTTTTCTCATAGAGGGACTACATTCAATGATATTGTTGCTTTTGAGGAAGATTTCGTGGAAGATAATATGAGAAATGACAAATGGAATAACTTTATGAAAAAGAAAAAAGTCATGGGCAACATAAACTTTAAAGATACAATTGAAATTATTAAATCTGTTTTGCTGCCGATAGTAAATTCTATTCAGCTAGATCAAGAATTTGACAAATTATGGTCATGTAAAGAAAAAAACTGGATATGATAATAATATGAATGTGTTAGTATGTTACTGCATAAGTAGAGAAGACTTACATAAATCTATGATCCAGTGTGAAGAGATGTTTGCGGTAGATAAGAGATAATATATTAGTATAGTGACCGATAACAGAAAAAGTATGACAAAGATGTTTTTACACCTAATTGTCATACTTTTTAGTATTAATCAAAGTAAATTATTTACATGAAACCTATTGACAAAGAAAACCTTTACATCATATAATAACGCTGTAATAAAAAGATTTTTATAAAAAAAGGAGACCATGTAAATGATTTACACAATTACTTTTAATCCTGCATTAGATTATGTTATTACAGTTGATCATTTCCAACAGGGATTAGTCAACAGAGTATGTGAAGAACATATCTTCTGTGGAGGTAAGGGCATTAATGTTTCCGCAATTCTTAAAGAGTTAGGTTATGAATCTGAAGCTTTAGGTTTTGTAGCTGGTTTTACTGGTGATGAAATTGTACGTCGTGCTAAGAGCGAGTATGATATCAAGACTGATTTCATCAAGGTAGAAAAAGGTATGTCACGTATTAATGTTAAGATGCGTAGTGATGAAGAAACAGAAATCAATGGTATGGGACCTCAAATCACTGATGAAGATGTAGAAAAGTTATTCAAAAAGCTTGATACATTAAAAGAAGGTGATGTATTAGTTCTTTCTGGTTCTATTCCTAAATGCATTAGTCCTAGAATCTATGAAGAAATTCTAGAAAGATTACAGGACAAGGGTATCTTGTTTGTAGTAGATGCAACTGGACAGCTATTAGTTAATGTATTAGCTTATCATCCATTCTTGATTAAACCTAATAATCATGAAATTGAAGAAATCTTTGATGTTAAGTTAGAAACTGAAGAGGATCTAGTGAAGTATGCAAATAAGCTACAGGAAATGGGTGCTCGTAATGTATTGATTTCACTAGCTGGTGATGGTTCTTTATTAGTAGATGAAAATGGCAATACACATCGTTTAGGTGTATGTAAGGGTACAGTAAAGAACTCTGTAGGTGCTGGTGATTCTATGGTAGCTGGTTTTGTGGCTGGTTATTTAAATAATGGAGATTATGATGAAGCTTTAGCACTTGGTACTGCATGTGGTGGAGCAACAGCATTCTCATATTCACTTGCGAAAAGAGACTTCATTGATGAATGTCTCGCACAATTAAAGGGAGAATAAACAATATGAAAATTACTGAATTATTGGACTTAAAGGGCATTGAATTAAATGTCTCAGTCAGTTCAAAAGATGAAGCAATCAACAAGCTTATTGATTTAATGTATGCAACTGGTAAGATCTCAGACAAGGATGCATACAAAGAAGGTATTTTAGCCCGTGAAGCATTGACTTCTACTGGTATTGGTGAAGGAATTGCGATTCCTCATGCTCAGGTTGCAGCAGTTAAAGCACCAGGGTTAGCAGCTATGACTGTGCCTGATGGTGTTGATTATGAATCATTAGATGGTCAGCCTGCTCACTTATTCTTTATGATTGCAGCTCCAGCTGATGGAGGAAGCACTCATTTACAGGCATTAGCTAAGTTATCCGCATTATTAATGGATGAAGGTTTCCGTAAAGATTTATTAAATGCGAAGACACCAGAAGAATTCTTAAGCATGATTGATAAGAAGGAAGCAGAAAAAGATGCTGAAGAAGCAAAAGAAGCAGAAGCTCCAGTCACTACTGGATATAAAGTATTAGCTGTTACTGCCTGCCCTACAGGTATTGCGCATACTTTCATGGCTGCAGAAAACTTAACTAAAGCAGGTGAAAAGCTTGGTTATCCATTAAAGGCAGAAACAAACGGTTCTGAAGGTATCGGAAATGCCTTAACTGCAGATGAAATTAAAGCATGTGATGGTATTATCGTTGCAGCAGATAAGAACGTAGAAATGGCTCGTTTTGATGGTAAGCCAGTATTAATCGTTCCAGTCACTGAAGGAATCCGTCATCCTGAAGAATTAATTAATAAGATTAAAAATGGTGAAGCACCTATCTATCATGCAAGTGCTGATGCAAAAGAAGCAGTATCAAGTGAAAGTGCTGGTAGAAGCTTCTATAAGCACTTAATGAATGGTGTAAGTCATATGTTACCATTCGTTGTTGCTGGTGGTATCATGATTGCCATCTCATTCCTAGTAGATGATAAGAGTGCAGGGGCTAAGTTTGGTTCTTCTACACCTCTTGCTGCTTGGTTTAATAACATGGGTAACGTATCATTTGGTATGATGTTACCAATCCTTTCTGGATTTATCGCCATGTCTATTGCGGACCGTCCTGGTTTAGCTGTAGGTTTTGCAGGTGGTTTACTTGCGAAATCTGGTGCTACATTCTTAGATCCTAGTGCAGCTAAAGTAGCTGCAACACCTGGTTTCTTAGGAGCATTACTATATGGTTTTGTTGCTGGTTATATCATTCTATTCCTAAAGAAGGTATTTAAAGGCTTACCAAAATCATTAGACGGTGTTAAACCTATCCTTTTATACCCATTACTTGGTGTATTTTGTATGGCAATCTTTGCCAGTGCAATCAACCCACTAATGTCTATTATCAACCAGGCCTTAACTAACTTCCTAAGTGGTTTAGGTAACTATGGTATTATTCTTGGTGTTGTTGCAGGTGGTATGATGTCTATCGATATGGGTGGTCCATTCAATAAGGCTGCTTATGTCACAGCTACAGGATTACTTGCAAGTGGTAACTACATCTTAATGGCAGCTGTTATGGCTGGTGGTATGGTACCTCCTCTTGCTATTGCATTATCTACTACATTCTTCAAAGATAAATGGACTGAAGATGAAAGAAATGCGGGATTAGTTAACTATATCATGGGATTATCATTTATCTCTGAAGGGGCTATTCCGTTTGCAGCTAATGATCCAATCCATGTTATTCCATCATGTGTCATTGGTTCAGCTATTGCTGGTGGTTTATCAGTTGCTTTCAATTGTCAATTAAGAGCACCTCATGGTGGTGTATTCGTTATTGCGACAGTAAGTAACTGGCCAATGTATTTAGTATCAATCGCTATTGGTGCAGTAGTAGGATGCTTAATCCTTTCTACATTAAAGAAAAATAAGTAACAGAAATACAGGAATATGTTGAAAAAGCTTACAACATATTCCTTTTTTTGCGCACCAATAGTATAAAAAAGCGCTTTAAAAGTAAAAAACTTAAAAATTATGAAATATATAATTATTTCATGCAATTGTACCGATTTTTTCTACACAATTGTAAATTTATGTGATATATCGTGACATGACGTATTAAAAGGGGTGAACTTATGATTGATATACATAGTCATATCCTTCCTCTTGTAGATGATGGATCTAGTAGTGTAGATATGAGTCTAGATATGTTGGACGAGGCGTATAGAGATGGTACGAAAGAAATTGTCTTAACGCCACATTTGGCCTATGCATATGGTTTTGAGAATCCGAACTATAAAATTAAAGAACTCTTTGGTCAATTCAAAGATATAGTAGAGGATGTCGGTATTCCTATTAAGATGTATTTAGGCTGTGAGTTCTTATATAGGTCTCATGAGTCTTTTGAAAGACACTTTGAAGACATTACAACATTAAATGATACAAAGTATCTTTTAATGGAGTTCTATTTTGATGTAGAAGAAGAAGTGATTCTTGAAGCAGTACAAGATGTATTGGATAAGGGTTATATTCCTGTAGTTGCCCATCCTGAACGTTTTGAAGCAATTCAGATTAATCCTGATATTGCAGTAGAAATAGTCAACGGGGGTGGTTATTTACAGATGAATAAAGGTTCAATACTTGGAGACTATGGATCATTAGTAAAAGAGACAGTAAAGAACCTATTAGAAAATAAACTCATACATTTTGTTGGTAGTGATGCACATAACTTGAGAAGCAGGCATCCTAGAATGTATGAATCTTATGTTCAAGTGAAAACACGCTTTGGTAGTGATTATGCACAAAGGATTTTTAAAGAGAATGGAAAAATATTATTAAATGGGGGAAAGGTATGAACAACAAGGTCAGAAACGGAATCATATTCCTGGTGATTGTGGCATTGTATGGTGGATTCTTACTATATGATACACATAAGCCACAAACTGGTTCTTCACCAGTTATTAAAGTACCTAAAGGTACTTTGGTATTAAATACTGGAATGGATCAGACAGCTACAAATCAGGCTATTTTAAAGGGTATAAAAGCCACTGATAAGGAAGATGGCAACATTACTAAGAAAGTATTCGTTCAGGGCATGAGTACTTTTGGTGAAGATGATGTACGAGTTGTTACTTTAGGTGTATTTGATAAAGATGATAACTACACTAAAGTAAAAAGAAAAATCAAATATACAAACTATAGTGCACCACAGTTATATCTTAATAAAGCATTAGTTTATTCTAAGGTTAACTCTAAAGCACAGTTTGCCGACTATATGAGTGCTTATAGTTGTGTTGATGGTGATTTAAGTTCTCAGGTTAAAGTAATCAGAGAATATGAACAGGATAAGAATCACTATGTAACATTTGCAGTTACTGATAGTACTGGTACTCAGTCATCTATCACATTAAAGGCATATCAGACTTCTAGAAAACAGACAGTTAATATTAACCTAGATACTTATTTAATGAGAGTGAAGGTTGGTACTGAAGTGAATGCGAAGAAACATATTGATTCTGTTACTATGGATGATATGGACTATTCAAGCTTAAAGAATCAGGTAGATATCAATACAGACTATGATAAGAATACACCTGGTACTTATGAATTTATTTATAGAGTAAAGACAAGTAATGATGACTATGGCTTAACTAAATTAGTTGTCATTGTAGAAGAGTAGGGAGGATATTATGGAAAACAATGTACAAAATGAAAATCTCCTTACTATAGTTAAATGTATTATTAAAGATATACTACAAAGATGGATTTTGATTGTTGCAGTCATGATTGTTTTTGGAAGTGTATTTGATTTTATGAAGACAGTCACTTACGTACCTCAATATGGTACAAGCATGAATGCAACACTTAGTGGTGGAGAAGATACTTTTAAGAATATTGATAAGGTTCAGAGTTATGTTAATACATTAGATTATCTAATGAATAGTAATAATGCGAAATCTTATGTAAAGAAAAAGATGCCTATAAGTAAGACAACTTATAAGGCAGAAGTCACTTTAAAACAAGCAAATGTAGTTAAGATTAAAGTCACTGCATATACTAAAAGAGAAGCCTATTTCTCTATTAAGTATTTAAATGACTGGTATAGAGAAAATACAGAACGTTATAGTTTCCCATACAATATTACTGTATTAAAGGAAAGTAAGTTCTCTACTAAACCAGTAAATCCAAATAGTCATATTAAGAACTTCTTAATTGGGGCAGTAGGATCTGGATTTGTATTATCTTGTTTATTTGGTTTATATTTCTTCTTAAGAGATACTATTAAGAGTGAAGAAGAAGTTGAAAATAAGCTAGATACAAGATTATATGCAAAGTTACCATTTGAAGTGAAAAAGAGAGAAGATGCAAGAAATAAGAAAGCGATTCTTATTACTTCATTAAAGACTAGTTTCTTCTTTAGAGAATCTATAAATAAGCTTAGAAGTAAGGTAGAAGCATCTAGTGATAAGCATGGTTATAAGTCATTTATGATCACAAGTGCTTATGAAAATGAAGGTAAGTCTTCTGTGGCTGCAAATTTAGCTTTAGCACTTGCGAAAAATGGCCGTAAAGTAGTCCTAGTGGACGCAGACTTTAATAAGCCAGCTGTAGTCAAAATCTATGATTTAGATGGCTCTAAGAGCTTAAATAAGGCTATTGAGGGTACTTCTAGCTGGAGAAGTCAGGTTGTAAGTGATCGTAGTGGTTTGGATCTATTACCATGTAGCCAGGATTCATTAAAATCTGAACTTCTTACTAATAGTAAGAAGTTAGATGAAATCATGAAAGAATTAAGAGAAGAATATGATTTTGTGATTGTCGATACTTCTCCTGCATACTTATTAAATGAAACTATGGCTATGAATGAACTTGTAGATGCAACTCTATTTGTAGTAAGACAGGATTATGCAACAAGTGATGTTATTAATGAAACAGTAAAACGTTTAACTTATGTAAAAGATAACGTATTAGGTGTTGTATTTAGGAATGTAGTAAGCGAAGGTAATAAGGGAACTAGCAATTATAATAACCGCTATGGTTATAACAAATATAGAGTAAGGGGGGATAAATAATGGAATCAAATAATCAAGATGAAATGACGATTGATTTAGTTAAGTGCTTTGAAAATTTCCTCCGTGCATTTAAGAGAATGTGGAAGACAGTACTATTATTAGTACTTATAGGTGTTGTTGCATTAGAGATGAAAGAAATTCTTTTCTTTAATACAACTTATACAAGTGAAGCAGTGTTTGTACCTTCTACTGATTTAACAGATACATACTATTATGATGAAACTCAGGCAAGTGGTACTAAAGCAACACTTGTAGATACATTCAATTCAATCCTTACGAGTAAGGAAATGAAGAATATCGTAAAGGATGTATTGAATGTTAATAAGATACCTGCAAAAATTTCAGCAACACAGATTGAAAATACAAATCTTGTTGTATTAAAAGTAACAGGTAAGAGTGCTCAGGATGCCTATAATGTTGCATCAGCTATTACTAATAACTGTGATGCATTAACAAAGGATGCTATGCAGGATGTAAGTATTACATTATTAGATAAGCCTACAATGCCTCAAAAGGCTGATGCCTCACCTAGTTATTTACTAGCAGGATTAAAGGGTGGATTAATTGGACTTGGAGCAAGTGTTTTATTACTAATTGTAGTTGCAGTATTTAGAAGAACTATCTTAGATAAGAATGATGTCAGAGAAATTCTAGGTATGGATTATATTGCGAAAGTACCATTAGTAAAGAAGCGTCATTCTAATAATCCAGGTTTATTATTAAATGGTTCTGGTATTAAAGCGGATTTCAAACATTCTTTCCATAATATTAGAATTAAGATGGAACAGGATCATAGAAAAAATAAAAATTCAGTCTATATGATAACAAGTACTGTACCTAATGAAGGGAAAACAATGGTTTCTATTAATACAGCCATTACATTAGGACAGAAGGGTTATAAGGTATGTTTAGTTGATCTAGATATGAGAAATCCATCAGTTGAGAAGACGATGAGATATGCGAATATTCATAGAACATCATTAGACTATATTAAAGATAAAGATGTCAAACTAGAACAATGTATTGTTCACAAGGATGATATAGATATTGTGTTTGGTAGTGATATTTCTGTTGATGGTTCAACTGAATTATCAAAACCAAGATTAGAAAACTTAATTGAAGAATTAAGAGAAGTATATGATTTCATTATTTTAGATGTTACACCTTTATATATGATGGAAGATGCATTATTAGTCGCAAAGTATGCTGATAGTGCAGTTGTAGTCGTTAAGCAGGACTATGCAGAAGCAGGAGATATTCTTGATTCTGTAGATGAACTCCATGATACATTACCTCATATTGTAGGTGTGGTATTAAATAGTTATAAGAAGACATTCTATAGTTCAGAATCAACTGGTTATGGCTACGGTTACGGCTATGGATATGGCTATGGTTATGGGAGAAGTAAGTAAGATTTAAGAAGGGAAATGAAAATGAGTAAAGGTTCAAAAAGAAAGTTCGAACATTGGCAGGTTGTTCGATTACTATTAATGGTCTATGACTTTGCGGCAGTTATAGTATCATTTGGTATTGCTTTATGGTTAAGATTTGACTGTAAAGTAACAAGTGTAGAACCACAATACTTAACAACTTATACAAAGACTATTATTATTTATGCTTTGTTCTGTTTAGTTGTATTCTGGTTCTTACGTTTATACAAGAGTATTTGGCGTTTTGCGAGTTATTCAGAGTTATTGAGAGTGATTCTTGCAACTGTAGTGACTGGTGTAATTTATACTGGTTCACTACTTGTATTTAACTTACATATGCCTGTCTCTTATTATGTGATTGGTATTACAGTACAGTTTATTGCGACATTAGGAATTCGTTTTTTCTATCGTTTTGTATTACTACTTCGTGGTAGAACAAACAATGAAGTACAGAAGAAGAATGTTATGATTATTGGGGCTGGTTCTGCTGGTCAGATGTTATTTAGAGATATTAAACATGCGAAAGAAACAAATGAAACTGTTGCATGCTTTATCGATGATAACCCTAATAAGTGGGATAGATACATTGATGATGTACCTGTATTTGGTAGTAGAGATCATATCCTAGAAGCAGTAGATAAGTTCAATATTGAGAAGATCTATGTTGCTGTACCTAGTGCTAATCCTCAGGATAAGAGAGATATTCTTAGAGTATGTAATGAAACTTCTTGTGAACTTATGAATCTACCTGGTATGTATCAGTTATATACTGGTGAAGTATCAGTAAGTAAGATGAAGAAGGTTCAGATTGAAGATTTATTAGGTCGTGATCCTATTAAGCCTAATATGGATGAAGTGTTTGCGTATGTAAGAAATAAGGTTGTTCTTATTACTGGTGTTGGTTCTATTGGTTCAGAACTTGCGAGACAGATTGCATCACATAACCCTAAACAGTTAATTTTATTTGATGTATATGAAAACAATGCATATGATATTCAGTTAGAGTTAAGAAAGAAGTATCCAAACTTAGATCTAGTGACTCTTATTGGATCAGTAAGAGATAGTAGAAAGATGTTTGATCTTTTTAAGAAGTATAGACCTCAGATTGTATATCATGCAGCAGCACATAAGCATGTACCATTAATGGAAGATAACCCATGTGAATCTATTAAGAATAACGCTATGGGTACTTATAAGACAGCTTATGCAGCTATGGTACATGGATGTGAGAAATTTGTATTAATTAGTACAGATAAAGCAGTTAACCCTACAAACATCATGGGTGCTTCTAAACGTTTATGTGAGATGATTATTCAGGCTTTTGCAGCTAAGATTAAAGAAGGTAAGGCTTATGAAATCCCTCAGTTATTTACTCATGAGAGGGATAGGATTGAAAAACCTGAAATCAAAGAAGCATTAAAGACTACACAGACTGAGTTTGTCGCTGTACGTTTTGGTAATGTATTAGGAAGTAATGGTTCAGTTATTCCAATCTTTAAGAGACAGATTGAAGCAGGTGGACCAGTTACAGTGACACATCCTGATATTATCCGTTACTTTATGACTATTCCAGAAGCAGTAAGTTTAGTATTACTTGCTGGTACATACGCTCATGGAGGAGAAATCTTCGTATTAGATATGGGTGAACCAGTTAAGATTACTACTCTAGCTCGTAACTTAATTAGATTATCAGGTTATACGCCTGATGTAGATATCAAGTTAGAGTTTACAGGACTTAGACCAGGTGAAAAGCTTTATGAAGAAAAGCTTATGGCTGAAGAAGGTTTAAAGAAGACTAAGAATGATTTAATTCATATTGGTTGTCCTATTCCATTTGATATCAATGAGTTCTTAGATGAGTTAGATGGATTACTTGATGCAGCATATAGAAATGAAGATGATATGAAAGAAAGAGTACAGAAGATTGTATCAACATATCATCCAGCATAACACATGTGTGTGGCACTTAGTAATAAGTGCCACCCCATGTATTTATTCATAGAGGAGGGAGAAAGATGGAAATGAATAAAAGAAAGATTCCTTTTAGTCCACCTGATATTTCTGAATTAGAAATAGAAGAAGTTGCAGAAGCACTTCGTTCTGGTTGGATTACTACAGGACCAAGAACTAAAGAATTAGAAAGAAGACTTGCTGAATTTTGTCATACATCTAAAGTGGTATGTTTAAATTCTGCGACAGCAGCAGAAGAATTAAACCTTAGGGTATGTGGTATCCAAGAGGGAGATGAAGTGATTGTACCTGCTTATACTTATACAGCTTCAGCTTCAGCAGCAATTCATTGTGGTGCAAAAGTTATATTTGTAGATAGTCAGAAAGATAACTGTGAAATGGATTATGATAAGGTTGCAGAGGCAATTACTGAGAAGACTAAAGCTGTAGTAGCAGTAGATCTTGGTGGTATTATTTGTGATTATGATAAGTTATATCAGGCTATTGAAAGTAAGAAAGAATTATTTAAAGCTAAAGAGGGTAATACCCTAGGAGCTAGAATACAGCAGACTCTTAATAGAGTCATGGTATTTGCAGATTGTGCACATGCACTAGGTGCAGTAAGAAAAGGTAAGATGGCTGGTCAATGGGCTGATTTTAGTAGTTTTTCATTCCATGCAGTAAAGAACTTTACAACTGCAGAAGGTGGAGCAAGTACTTGGAAAGATATTCCTGGTATAGATAACGAAGAAGTATATAAGTTATTCCAGTTATATAGCCTACATGGACAGAATAAGGATGCATTAGCTAAGACACAGTTAGGTGCTTGGGAATATGATATTATTGGTCCTTGGTATAAGTGTAATATGACTGATATTATGGCAGCTATTGGATTACGTCAGTTAGATAGATATCCAGGAATGCTTGCAAGAAGAAGAGAAATCGTAAGTAAGTATGATGAAATGTGTGATGAGTTGGGTGTGAAACACTTAAATCATTGGGGTAAAGACTTTGAATCTTCTAAACATTTATACTTAACTAAAATACCTGGTATAAGTGATGAACAGAGAAGAGAAATCATTATTAAACTAGCAAAACGTGGTGTGAATACAAATGTACACTATAAACCATTACCTATGATGACTGCATATAAAACCTTGGGGTGGGATATAAAAGATTTCCCTAATGCATATGCATATTATGAAAATCTTATTACTTTACCTTTACATACTAAGTTAAGTGATGAAGATGTAGAGTATGTGATTGAAAACTTTAAAGAAGTTGTAAAGGAATATATGTAATGTTGAAGAAATGGGAAACTTTACCTGATTATATGCAGAATGATGAAGTAAGAGTATATTATGATTCATTACAGAAGAAGAAAGTAAGTATGTTTCTTAAGAGAGTAATGGATTTAGTAGGTGGTTTGATTCTACTTATTCTATTAGCTATTCCTATGATTGTTATTTCTATTATGATTAAGTTAGATTCTGAAGGACCTGTATTTTATCGACAGGAAAGAATTACGACTTATGGAAAACATTTCAAGATTCATAAATTTAGAACAATGGTTAGCAATGCAGATAAGATTGGCTCTACTGTAACAGTAGGGAATGACAGTCGTATTACTAAAGTAGGAGCAAAACTTCGAGGTTATAGATTAGATGAGTTACCACAGGTATTAGATCTTATTTCTGGTAATATGAGTTTTGTAGGTACAAGACCTGAAGCAGTGAAATATGTTGAACAATATAAACCTGAATATATGGCTACATTATTATTACCTGCAGGTATTACTAGTGAAGCAAGTATTAGATACAAAGATGAAGCTGAACTATTAGATGTAGCGAGTGATGTAGATAAAACATATATAGAAAAAGTACTACCAGGAAAAATGAAATATAACCTAGATAGTATCAAGAATTTCTCGTTTTTTGGGGATATAGCAACAATGTTTAGAACTGTGTTAGCTGTATTAGGAAAGGACTATGAGTAGATATAGCTACTAAATCAAACATCGTTTTGATTAAAGTGAAATTTAATTTAAATACCCATAATTTAAGAGTAATTTTGAATGGTATTTGGATGACAATTACATATTGAAAAAATTATTTATGGGTATTTAAAATGACTTATAAAGGTAAAAGATAGGTGTGATTATGAAATATCAAAAGTTTTCGGTTTTAATGTCTCTTTATATAAAAGAGAAAGCAGAGTATTTTAATGCCTGTATGCAAAGCATAATGGATCAAACTGTTTTACCGAATGAGATAGTGATTGTATTTGATGGACCTATTTCTGATGAACTTAAGACTGCAGTTGATGATTATATACAACGATATCCGCAGTTGATTAGAATTGTAAATAACGAAGTTAACAAAGGGCTTGGTCTTGCACTTGCAGATGGTATTTTAGCGTGTTCAAACGAATTGATTGCGCGAATGGATACAGATGACATCGCGAGAGCGGATCGTTTTGAAAAACAATTGAAACTGTTTAGCGATGATCCAGAATTAGACATATGTGGGAGCCATATTATAGAGTTTGAAGGAAATATTAATAATGTTTTAGCTAAACGAAAAGTCCCATTGACACATGAAGAGATTGCAGAGTATCAAAAACAAAGAAGTGCATTTAATCATATGACTGTAATGTATAAAAAAAGCACAGTACTGGAAGCTGGAAATTATGAACATTGTCCATTGATGGAAGATGATATGATGTGGATAAGGATGCTTATAGTTGGGGCAAAATGTGCAAATGTTGATGATTATCTAGTTTATGCTAGAACTGGATATGCGATGATTGAACGTAGAGGCGGATGGACATATTTTAAAAAATATAGAAACGGCAGGAAACAGATTTACAATACGGGATACATTAGTAAATGGGACTATTATAAAACGATAGGAGTTCAACTTATCGTAGCACTACTTCCTAAAAAAATCAGATTGTTTGTTTTCACAAAATTATTACGATAGAAAGGAAATAAAAAAATGAATAAAATTACGGTAGTTATTCCTTGTTACAATGCGGAACAGTATATTGATAAATGTGTTACTTCACTTTTAAAACAAACAAATCAGAATTTTGATGTAATATTTATAGATGACTCATCAAAGGATAAGACCGTAGAAAAACTGGAGAATATTGCGTTAAATTGCAATTTGAATATAAGAATATTGAAAAATAAAAAAAACTCTGGACCAGCTTATTCTCGTAATAGAGGAATCCTTTCTACATCAACTGAATATATTACGTTTTGTGATGCTGATGACAGTTATGAACCTGATTTTTTAAGTAAACTATTTAATCAATTAGAAAAAAGTAAAGCTGACTTAGTGGTTTGTGGTTATTCGATTGTAGATGAAAATGGAAATAAAGAGCAAAGACCATTAAATTTCAATGGTATATTGAGAAGTAAAACAGATATATTGAAATTAGATGTAGATTCTTTATGTATGTTAATGGTAAAAACAGAAATCATGAAGGAAACATTATTGCCTAACATTAGAAATGGGGAAGATATGGCAGTTGTCCCCTTGTTGATGATTAAAAGTAATTATTGTGTTGTTATAGATGAGTGCTTATATAACTACTTTAGACGTAGTAATTCAGCTTCAGAAAAGCCCACTATGAAAGTTGTAGATTCATTTATAACTTCTTTCGATTATTTGAGAAAAAACTTTCCAAAAGAATATATTGAAGTAGAAGAGTTTATAGGTATAAGAAATCTTCTCTATGCCGGATTGATTACATTGTTTAGCTTTTCCTTTGATATTAAAAAAGCAAATCAAATTATACATGATTTTGAAAAGTATTATCCTAATTGGACACAAAATCAATATCTTAATGAACTGCCAAATTACAAAAAATTCTTATTGAAATTGGCTAATAAACATGCATATTGGGGAATATGGATTTTGGCTAGGGTACGAAATATTTTAACGGGGAAACATTAGAATGAAAAAAATACTTATTGTAATAGATAATTTAAATACAGGTGGCGTTGCTACTTCATTATACAATTATTTAAATGCTATGTCTGATAAAGCTCATTACGATCTATTAGTTTTTAATGAAGATAGTATTAAATTAAATGAAGTTCCTACGAATGTTAATATTTTAAAGACGCAGAAAGTTTTGCACATTCTAGGTAAAACAAATAAAGAAATGCAAAAAGAATCTAAAATATTAGCTTTTATGCGAATTGTTTTACAGATTGTTGCAAAGTATGTTAATGGAGTTTTTGCACGCAATATGTTAATGCCTTTTATAAAAAGTTTAGGTGAGTATGACATTGCAATTGCTTATTCACAAGATGACGCATGGAAGAATTTATCAAAAGGATGTATAGATTTCGTGTTGAAAAAAACAAAAGCTTCAAAAAAATCTGTTATTGTTCATTGTGATTATAAGATGTTTGGTGGGTTTGATGGCAAACAAGAGAATCAATATAAGATGTTAGACAATGTAATTTGCGTTTCTGAATCTTGTAGAAAGAATTTTTGCGAATGTTTTCCTAATTTGATCAATAAAACGATTGTATGTGAGAATTTCATTAATTCAAATAAAATATTAAGAATGTCTAATCAAGCAATAGAATATCCTAAAGATAGTATTAATTTTGTTTCAATTAGTAGATTAAGTAAAGAGAAGGGACTTTCTAGAGTAGTTACTATATTATCAAATTTATACAAAAAGAATCTTACTAATTTCACATGGACTATTGTTGGTGATGGGCCTGAATATGATTTGCTTAACAAAGAAATTATTAATAATAATTTACAAAAGAAAATTATTATGGTCGGAAATAAAGAAAATCCATATACATATTTAAAAAACGCTGACGCCTTATTAGTTCCATCATTTAATGAGGCTGCTCCAATGGTATTTGGAGAAAGTGCTGTGCTTGGGGTTCCGATTGTTACAACGGAAACTTGTTCAGCTATCGAAATGGTAGAGAAAAGAGATTTAGGTTATGTAATTACAAATGACTCAAAAGATATTGAGGTATTTTTGGAAAATGTCTTGTTGGGTGAAATTGACTTAGTACATAAATTAAACGTTGTTGATATTAATGAAAATGCACTTATTCAAGCAGATAAATTTATAAATCATGATAATTAAGGTGGTGAGCATTAAGTTATGCAGGTTAGGAAAAAAAGCTTTTTTTCAGGAATAATCTATTTGTTAATTACATATTGTATATGTTTAAAATTACATGTATCTGAATTAGATGCTTTAGTTGGATTAAGATACCTTGGTTATATTTGTCTTTTTGAATTGTTAGCTTTTTTTGTATTACATAAATATTCATCAGGATATTTATTTGAATATTCAGTTATTTTTGTATTCGTGCTTTTTGTTTTTAATTTTGGACAGTTGATGATTTATACTTATTTCAGAAATATTTATCATCATGTTCGCTTCCTTTTGCTGATGAGTAAAGATCATGCATATTATGGTTTTACGCTTATGAATTTTGCTTTTATAACGATATGTGGCGCAATACTTATTGGAGAATCTAAGGTAACAAATAAAAAGTATACAACTAATGTTTTAAACGAAGTAGATATGAAAACAATTGTAAAAATACTAATTGCTATAACATTTCCTGTAAAAGTGATTTTAGATTTGGTAACGTTATATATTTCATTAACCGTTAGTGGACCAGCGGCTAGATTGTGGGTAAATACATTCCCAAATATCATTTTATATTATGGGAAAATTTCACTATTAGGGTTTGCTCTAATCATTATTTTAAATAGGGATAACTATAAAAAACAACGTAATATATTTCTATTTATGATTGGTTACATATTAGTAATGATGATAAGTGGTATTAGAAGTGAAAATGTTGGGTACTTATTAGTTTTTGTTTTCCTATTTCTTTTTACTAGTGAGAAAAAAGTTAATGTGTTGTCAATACTATTTCTTCTTGTTGCTGGAATAGTGGGTTTAGCTTTTATTTCTGCAGCTGGAGACTTCCGTGTAACTACTGATAAGAGTTTTTCAACTTTTTTTGAGTGTGTTTCTAAATATTTATTAGAAAATAATGTTTTATTATCTCTATTAGATACATTAGGAGATACAGGATACACAGGACAAAGTGTAATAAATGGTTGGTTGCCTATAAACAAACCGTTCATGGGAAAATCATATATTTTTGGTTTGTTTTCTTTGATACCAAATATACCTTATTTTTTTACTTTTCCTGGGTATATCACTGAAAAAACTTGTTTTGCTCTTATACTTCAAAAATCAGGTGTATTGTCAGAATATTATCAAAATATTGGCGGTTCATTAATAGGAGAACTTTTTTTTAATTTTGGAACAATTGGAGGAATATTTTTTGCTTTTGTTCTTGGAATTATTTATGGAAACATTTCAAAAAAATGTACAACTGCATTGAATACATCTAATTATGAGAAATTGATATGGCTTATACCATTTATGTTTTTTGGAACATATTGGGTAAGAGATTATTTTGGTGGGGGTTTTCGAGAAGTAGTATGGGGACCACTCCTTTTATTGATGATTAGAAACTTATACTATAGGAGAGATAAATAATATGATAAAAGAATATACTGGCATGTTTTTGTATGAAGTCATTGGAAAACATCTTCCAACATCTTTTTCAAGAATACAGATTGGTCAAAAAAAATTTAGGGCCTTTTGTACAAAATTGTTTGTAAAGAAAGTAGGAAAAAATATTAATGTAGAAAAAGGAGCAATGTTCTCACGTTTTATATCGATTGATGATAATTCTGGAATAGGAATAGATGCTAAAATTTATGGTGAAGTTGAAATAGGAAAAAATGTTATGATGGGACCAGATTGTGTAATTTACACTAGAAATCACGCATATATGAGTAATGATATTCCAATGAATCAACAAGGTTTTGCTGAACCAAAGAAAGTTACAATAGGAGACGATGTTTGGTTGTGTGGACAAGTTATTATATTGCCTGGAGTTACAATTGGAGATCATTCTATTGTAGGAGCAGGAGCAGTAGTTACAAAAGATGTTCCAGAATGGTCAGTAGTAGGTGGTAATCCTGCTGTAGTTCTTAAATATAGGAAATAAGAAATAGTATTACAAAAAGCCATTAAATTGTGTTTGTCGATGAAGATGCTTATTTAGGTAGTTATTATCCAAGCGGATAATAAATATCTACTTAACAATTTAACCGAATATTGTATGTGGAAGATTCAGTAGCACCATAAATTATTTGTAAAATGAGAAGTTTTATTTTTTTACAGAATTTTTTACGAAGATTCACTATATATCAGTAAATAAAAAATTGTGTATTCTAATATTTGAAATTATAGAAAAAATCTGATACTTACAAAAGTAGCCTACTACAATTAAAGATATGCATTTATTATCTTAACCATCATCTTTAATTAAAGGATATTGTAACAATCTTATTCATGAACAAAAAACAGACTATTTGTTATTTTTATATTTAATTAGCAAAGAGAAATGGAGCATTTAATTAGCAAAGAGAAATGGAGCAAGGAGGAATAAAGTCATGAAACTATCAATAATCATTCCAGCTTATAATTTGGAAGAATATATTTCATTAACATTAGATTCGCTTTTAAGAATTAATTTCTCTAGAAATTATGAAATTATAGTTGTAAATGATGGATCAACTGATAATACAGAAAATATTATTAAAGAATATCAAAAAAATAATTCACAAATTAAATTAATCACATTAAAAAATTCTGGTGTCTCTATGGCTAGAAACATTGGAATTAAAAATTCATGTGGTGATTACATTACATTTGTAGATGGTGATGATATAGTAGATCCAAATTTCTTTGAAATAGGAATTAATGAAATGGAATCAGGAGGTTACGACTTTATTCAAACAAATTTTCAAAAGGTAAATAATAATGAAGTTACATATTTTCAATATGTAGATAAAGATGTTGTTATTGATAATAGAAATGAGATGTATAGATCTTTCTTTTCTCCTAAAAATAATTTAGTTTATAACAGCGTATGGGGAAAGATATATAAAAGTAGTTTGGTAAAAGATATCCAATTTGATTTGAATGTTACTGTTTCTGAAGATCAAAAGTACATTTTTGATTTAATTCATAAATGTAATAAAATAAAGCTTTTAAATATTATCGGAATTCATTATATGCAACGTGAATCTTCAACTATGAATACACTAAATGAAAACAAAATAAAAAATCAAATCAATATTTTAAATTATTGCAAAGAAAATGTTTCGGATTCTATCGTTATTTCATATCTTGATTGGCATATATTAAATACATACATTGAATTATATTGTTATTATTTGTTAGAAGATAGAGGGAATTGTAGTGATGTTTATAAAGCAATTAAAACAATTAATATTAATAAAATATTTAAATTTAATAGTTACAAAAGAAAGTTAGGAATATTTTTATTATTTTACGCACGTTGTATTTTTGATTTTTATATTAAGTCTGTGGGAGGCTATTATGGAAAGAAAAACAAATAAGATTGTAGATATTGTGACTATTAATGATTATACAAATTATGGAAATAGTATTTGAAGTAATGCACTTACTATACTATTTTAAAATTACAGATTTAAAGTAGTTAATACTAAAGAGGATTAGATTAATAGAACAGAAAGTCTAAAAGAAACTGATAAGGGAAATTATTCCATTTTGTTTTGTAAACACAAAAATGATTACTCTAATAATTGTGTAAATAATTCAGAAAAGTGATTTAAAAGTATTAATGAGGTATATACAAAAACAATAGATTCTATTATAGCAAGAAAAAATATGACAAAAATATATATCATTCAACAAAGGAGAAAATCGTGGCTAAACAAAGAACTGTTATTAAAAATATTATTTATTCATTTGGGACAAGAATAATTATCTTAATTCTTGGATTTATACTACCTAGACTGTTGATAACATCGTTTGGATCTGAGGTAAATGGGCTTTTATCTACAGTTACCCAAATATTTACGTATTTAGCTTTATTAGAAGCGGGCATAGGTAATTCAGCTGTAAATGCTTTGTATAAACCTTTAAAAGAAAAAGATTATGATATTGCTAACGAAGTCATGAATGAAGCACAACGTTATTTCCAAAAAGTTTCAATAATTTATGGTATCTGTGTTTTGATATTTGCAGTAATATATCCGTTTTGTACGCATTCTTCAATTGGGAAGGGTACTATATTCTGGATAATTATTCTTCAAGGATTATCTAGTGTTATTACTTATTATTTTTCAGCTTATTATACACACTTATTAACTGCTGATGGAAAAAGATATATAAATGAAAATATCTATTTCTTAACTTATGTAATTTCTTCAATATTAAAAATATTATTAATATTGAATGGTTTTGGAGTGATATCTGTACAGATTGGTTTCCTTGTTATTAGTATCATTAAAGCTCCATGTCTTTATTTCATATGCAAAAAAAAGTATGGATGGCTAAAAAATATAAAGAAAAAAAATACAAACTATTTAAAGGAGAGAAGTGCATTTGTTGTTCATGAATTATCAACTGCTATATTCAATAGCACAGATGTATTTTTGATATCAACATTCTGTGATTTTGCATTAGCATCTGTTTATACAATTTATAACCTTGTTTACTCTTCATTAAATACAATATTATGCACAATAAATGGTAGTCTTATTTTCCTGTTAGGACAAGGACAATATGAAGATCATGAAAATTTTGTTAAACTTTATGATATTTATAGCTTGGCTTATACAGGAGTATCATTTGTTATATTTACAATTTCTTTCGTTCTAATTAAACCATTTGTAACGTTATATACTCAAGGCATTAATGATGTTGATTATTTACTTCCAGGAATGGCATTTTTATTTACTTTTATAAATTTGTTATCATCTTCGAGAGCTACAGGTTCTATGTTAATTACTGTTAGTGGACATGCAGAAAATACGAAAGTAAGAAGTATTGCTGAAGCGGTTATAAATTTAGTTTCATCAATAATACTGGTAAATATATTTCAAATACGTGGTGTATTGCTTGGTACTATTATTGCTTTATTATATAGAGCAAATGACATTGTTATCTATGCAAATAAAAATATACTAAATAGAAATCCATGGCAAGAATATAAACGAATTATTATTTATTTTTTATTATTTGCTTTAGTTGCACTTGTGGGAAATAATTTTCCAATTAACATTGTAAATGTCAAAGAATTTATTTTATATGGAACAGTCATATCATTATGCGTAAGTGCACTGTTTATTATTGTAACTTTTATAACTAATTATAATTTGGTTATGTATTGGGTAAAAAGGATTACAAAATAATATTCTAAAGAATAATTAGTGAGAGGGTTAAAACCCAATCATATTATATAAATTTATCAGGTTGATTATTCGTAAGCAACAACACTTTCATCAATCTGCTAAAGTGCATTACCTACACCATCAACTACAACATTAGTCTAAAATATTAGAATATACATAACTATACCACCTCATGGGTGGTCTTTTTGTACTATCCGGATACTGGAGATAGTGTCTCCAGTACTATGAAAGGAATCGAAAAAATATGTTCGTAAGATTAAAATTGAAACTGTACCTTCAGATTGATTATTACATTTTAGTTAATAACTCATTATGAAAATCCGAATTAACTAAAAATATGATTGTCTCTGGTTTACAATTATGAACAGATTATTACTAGGTTTGAGATAAACGTTGTTATTAAATCCTCAAATTTAATTTAACGTCTGTTTTTCTACTTATTATTCATCTAACTCATTTCATAGTTATTAAAAAGTTGTAAATTAATCTTAAAAGGTCAAGGGAGTGCTATGATAACTGAAAATCAGTTAGAAAACTATTTAAGATCTTAGGATAAGGATTATGTAAATAAGCTTATTGAATCATTATATGAACAGGATGATGAAGACATTGATCCATCTCATAAGGCATGCCCTATCTGTGGTTATGTTTAATTTAAAAAGTATGGAAAGGGCAAGTACGGTCACCAGAGATATATTAGTCTTGACTGTAATAAATCTATTAAGGATAGAACTAATACTTTATTCTACTAGTTTCATTTTACTTTTTTGACAGTGGTTTCTTCTTATTTCCAACCTTGTTATATTGCCTTTTTAATTGTACTTTATTTTATCCAAGTAAATATAATATAAATTTTGATTAAAAAGCATTACTATGGCACGAAAAGTATACCTTTCGTGCCATTTTTTTATTAAACAGAAGCAATATGATATTTATTTATATTCTCGGAAAATTATAACATTTTCCGCTTTTATTTTAAAGTTCTTTTGTTACTAAAAGTATACCTTTTGAACCAAATACTAATTTTCAGAATTTGTTTATATTCACCACTATTACATACAAAAAGATGAGGGGGGATTAGACAATGATTAAGCTGTATTCTCATAATCAAAAAGCATATGATTTAGCAGTTACTATGCTTGAAGATACAAAAAAAGCTGCCATTGTTCACCCAACAGGTACAGGCAAATCATTCATCGCATTTAAACTATGCGAAGATCATCCTGACAAGAAAATCTGTTGGTTATCTCCTTCTGAATATATTTTCTCTACCCAGCTAGAGAATTTATGTCAAGCAACTAATGGTTTCAAACCTAATAATATTGTCTTCTTTACTTATGCCAAGCTCATGGGTATGAGTAAAGAAGAGATACAAGCAATACATCCTGACTATATTGTTCTTGATGAATATCATCGTGCTGGAGCTACATATTGGCAAAAGGGTGTAGAACAACTTCTATTTACTTATTCAGATATTCCTATCTTAGGTTTATCAGCTACAAATATCCGTTATCTAGATAACCAAAGAGATATGTCACAGGAGCTTTTTGATGGAAATATAGCTTCTCAAATGAGTTTGGGTGAAGCAATAGTACGTGGAATATTGAACCCACCTAAATACGTATTATCAATGTATTACTATCAGAATACATTGGAAAAGTATGAAAGAAGAGTAAAGAAGGCAAAGAGTAAAGTCGCAAGAGATAATGCTGAAAAATGCTTAGATGAGTTAAGAAGAACATTAGAAAAAGCTGAAGGATTAGATGTCATATTCAAAAAACACATGACTGATCCTCATGGCAAATATATAGTGTTCTGTTCCAATAAAGAACATATGAATCAAATGATGAAACATACAGAATGGTTTTCTAAGGTAGACAAAGAACCACATATGTATTCTGTATATTCTAGTGATCCAGGAGCGGACAAAGCATTTAAGGACTTCAAAGAAGATAATGATAATAATCACTTAAGACTTCTCTACTGTATTGATGCGTTAAATGAAGGAATCCATGTTGATGATGTAAGTGGAGTCATTCTATTAAGACCAACAGTCTCACCAATCGTATATAAACAGCAGATTGGTAGAGCACTGTCTGCAAGCAAGAAAACAAATGCAGTCATCTTTGATATCGTACTAAACATTGAAAACATCTATAGTATTGATTCTATTAAAGAAGAAATGCAAGTGGCTATTTCCTATTATCGTTCTTTAGGAGAAGCAGATCAAATCATTAATGAAAAATTCAAGATTATTGATGAAGTAAGAAACTGTAGAGAACTATTTGAAAAACTCAATGATGCTTTAACTGCAACTTGGGATATGTATTATGCAAGTGCTAAACAGTACTACCAAGAAAATGGAAACTTAGAAGTACCTGCAAGATACATTACTGAAGAAGGTTATGCATTAGGTAGTTGGCTTAATAATCAAAAAGCTATTCGTAAAGGTACTATAGTTGGAAAACTAACTGAAGATCAAATACAAAAGTTAGATTCTATAGGAATGATTTGGGATTCATTAGATTATTTCTGGGAACAAAATTTCAAGTTAGCTAAAGAATATTACTTAACATATGGAAATTTAGATATTCCAACTAACTATAAATCAACAGATGGGAAACATCTTGGAAATTGGATATTAAGACAAAGACAACTTTATAAAAGTAATTCTTTAACTGATGAACAAATCAAAAAATTAGATTCAATTGGTATGGACTGGATGGATAGAATGGATCGTGTCTGGGAAAACGGATTTATTGAAGCTAAGAACTATTCAGAAGAATATGGAAACTTAAGTGTTCCTAAGAACTATAGAAGTAATACTGATTTTCCCTTAGGTATATGGATTCAAAGACAAAGAAGTCTTTATAAGAATAAAAAGATTTCAGATGATCGTATTAAACGACTTACAGATGTAGGTATGAATTGGAATCCAGATAATTGGGAATCTCGTTTTGATTTAGTTAAACAATATTATGAAGAACATGGAAACATTAATATTTCTCAAAAGGAAGTTATCCAAGGTGTATGGCTGGGTAAGTGGATTATATCCCAAAAGAAAGCTATGGAGAGTGGAAAACTAACTAACGAGCAAATAGAGATGTTAAAAACACTTCCTATGGAAGAGGTTGGAAGAAAAGACAATCGCTGGTGGTCCATGTATGAGGAAGCTAGAAAGTATTATCTCAAGTTTGGTCATCTCAATGTTCCAATGGACTATCTCACATCTAGTGGAAAGAAACTCTCTGACTGGATCATCCGTCAGAGAAGAAATTATAAGCTAGGAAAGATGTCATTAGAACATAAAGAAAAACTAGATGATATTGGTTTTGTATGGGATATAAAAGGTAAGTTAAGTGAAGATTGTGATTATAAGAAAGTTGGAAATCTATTTATGCATAAAGATCTCTTACAGAAAGTTAAGTCTCATTAAAATTTTAAAGGAGATAGTACCATGAATAAAAATTTATTAATAGTGGGTGCTGGTATATATAGCATGGTTGCTAGAGATATCGCAAGAGAAATGAACTGCTTTGAAAAAATAGATTTTGTAGATGATGAAAAAGAACAAACACCTGACGGAAACAAGGTGATAGGTAAGATTTCTGATTTAGAGAAATTATCGGTAACTTACAGCAATATCATTATTGCTATTGGAAATCCTAAAGTAAGAATGGCGCTTATAAAAAGAATCACAGAAGAAATGCCTTATAGAATAGTAGTTATTGTTTCTCCAAGAGCATATATTGCACCATCTGTACAGATTGGAAAGGGTTCTATTATTGAACCTATGGCAGTGATTCATTCTGGTTCTGCATTACAAGAAGGATGTTTTATTTCAGCAGGAGCTGTAGTAAATCATGGAAGCATGTGCGCAAGTGGAGTACATGTTGAATGTAATGCTGTCGTTGCAGGAGGAACATTTGTTCCTGCATGTACAAAAGTGGAAAGCTGCACTGTATTTAGTAAAGATAAAAAGTCATCTTTGAATGTTTTAAACAAAGAACTTTAAAAAAGGCAGGTAGCGAGATAATGAACTATTATGTATTGTTCTGTCAAAGTTTAAAGTTAGAAAAACTCTTTCAGACATTCAATCTCAAAAAAGATACTGAAGCTTTCATACCAAAAATGGAAAAGTATATACGTTCTAAAGATAAGATTATTATCCAGACTATGTTTCCAGGATATCTCTTTATTAAGACAAATATGGATCAGATAGAATTTGATACATTGCTTTTATTAATGAAAGAAGAAAGAGATGGAGTAATTAGAGAACTAAAAAAAGAAGAAGTATCAGCTCTAACAAAAGAAGAAATAAAACTTCTAGATATCCTTTTGAATGAACAATATGTTCTGGTGATGTCAAAAGGATATAAGGTCAATGGAAGAACAAAGATCATTGAAGGACCATTAAAAGAATTAGAAGAGTATATAGTTGCAGTAGATAAGAAAAGTCATGAAGCAGTATTGAATATTGAATTCTTAAACAAGAAATTAAAAGCAGGAATTGAAATGCAAAATAATGAAGTATAGCGTAGGGGGAGCCGCCTATACATCTTATTTGAATATAGTTTACCTAGTCCAATATAAGCACTTATTGGATAGGCAAACTATATTCTTTTTTAGTTAAAAGAAGGGAGTGGATGGTATGAAAAGCTTACTGATTGTTGGAGCTGGAGGTCATGGACAAGTTGTTAAAGAAATAGCACAAGATCTAGGTTATGAAAGAATTGATTTTATTGATGATCATAACAGTCACGCTATTGGGAAGATAAAAGATTTAGAAAACTTTAAAGAGTATCGTAATGCTTTTGTTGGTATTGGAAATAATAAATTAAGGAATAAACTCATTGATTTATTAGAACGAGTCGGATACCAAGTTCCTGTTTTAATTCATCCAACAGCCTACATTTCACGTAGTGCATCAATTGAAGCTGGAACAGTTGTTGAACCTCAAGCAATTGTTAATGCTAATACAAAAATAAAGAAAGGTTCCATTATTTCAGTTGGAGCAATCATTGATCATGATGTAACACTTGGAAAATGTGTTCACATTAATACAGGTGCTATTGTTGAAGCTGGAGGAAAAGTTAAAGATTTTGAAAAAATAGAGTCTGGTAATGTTAAAAGAGGTTTTAAACAAGCACTTGTAAAAGCTAATAGTAATGATGAATTTGTTAGGGAGGAGAAGGAGAAGACTGGTATGGATATCAGTTTTTTTTAATATGAAAAAAGAGATGAAAAGAAAAGTAAAGAGAGTTGTTGGAGTGACATCAGCAGTTGTTTCAACTGCTTTTGTTGGAATGATGGTTCTTGCTAAGTTAAAAAAAGGTCAGTCTGTGTATGATGACGATCTTAAAGAAAAAAATCCTTTAGAAGGTAAAAAAGTACACTTTGTAGAAAGTGAAGAAGATAAAGAAAATGCTGATGGTGTGAAGGGGCATCTTGAAGCAGTTGGTGAAAGTAATCATCAAGCTGGGTTTTATGAAAGATATGTCAAAAGAGGAATAGACGTTATCTTATCTTTTGGTGGTTTAGTCGCACTAAGTCCAATCATGGGAATGATAGCACTAGCCATCAAAGTTGAAGATCCAGGACCAGTATTGTTTACACAAAAAAGGATTGGACAAAATAAAAAGTATTTTAAATTGCATAAGTTTCGTTCAATGAAAATGAGTACACCACATGATGTGCCAACACATATGTTAGATAATCCAGATCAATATATAACAAAAGTAGGAAAGTTTATAAGAGCGCATAGCTTAGATGAACTTCCACAAATCTGGGATATCTTTATTGGAAATATGAGTGTCATTGGGCCAAGACCGGGATTATGGAATCAAGATATCTTAACTGCTGAAAGAGATAAATATGGAGCAAATGATGTAAAACCAGGGCTTACAGGATGGGCTCAAATTAACGGAAGAGATGAACTTAAAATACCAGATAAAGCTAGATTAGATGGAGACTATGTTCAAAATATGGGACCTAAGATGGATGCAAAAGTATTCTTAAAGAGTCTTCATGTTTTTGGGAAAGATGAATCAGTTGTAGAAGGTGGTACTGGTGAGATGAAAAAAACAACTTCTAGACATTATACGGATGATAAATCTGATGAAGAACTTATAGGACATATTGGTTTTGGCGAAACAGTTGAAGTTGATAAAGAAAGTAAAAAAAGAATATTGATAACAGGTTCTGGTTCTTATATTGGAGAATCATTTGAAAAATATGCAAAAAATAAATATTCAAATATTGAAATAGAATCTTTGGATATGCTTAATCCAAAATGGAAAGAAAAAGATTTTTCCAAATATGATGTTGTTTTTCATGTAGCTGGTATTGCTCATGCAGATGTAGGAAATGTAGATGAAAGTACAAAAGAGAAATATTATGCAGTCAATACTGATTTGACTGTTGAAGTATGTAAAAAAGCAAAAGCAGAAGGCGTTAAGGAATTTATATTTATGTCTTCTATGATTGTCTATGGTGAATCAGCACCATATGGCAAAAGTAAGATTATTGGTGAAAATACTGTTCCAACTCCAGCTAATTTCTATGGAGACAGTAAGCTTCAAGCAGATGTGGCTGTACGAGATTTAGCTACTGATGATTTTAAAGTGATTGTTTTACGCCCACCAATGATTTATGGAAAAGGAAGTAAAGGTAATTATCCAATATTAGCAAAACTTGCTAAACAACTTCCAGTATTTCCAAAGGTACATAATGAAAGAAGTATGCTTCATATTGACATTCTATGTGAGTTTTTATGTCAAATCATCTTAGTTAAAGAATTTAAGGAAAATGCAATTGTATTAATTCCACAAAATGATGAATGGACAAATACAAGTAAGATGGTTGAAGAAATTAGTAAAGTCAGTGGTAACAATATAAAACTGCTGGGTGGACCAATGAAGTTAGCAGTTTTACTTGGTGGAAAAGTACCTGGAAAGATAGGAAATTTAGTAAATAAAGCATTTGGGAATTCTACATATAAACATACTTTATCTATATATACAGGAATTGATTATCAAATAAATTCAGTAGAAAGTTCAATAAAAAAAACAGAAGGAAGAGAATCTTCTGATAAGGAGGATCACACGTCGCTCTACACTAAAAAACATATTCTAGTGGTATCCCAGTACTTCTATCCAGAGACATTTCGTATTAATGATATGTGTCAAGAGTGGGTGAATAGAGGGTACAAGGTAACAGTTGTAACAGGTATTCCAAATTATCCGATGGGAAAGACTTTTAAAGGATATGGTTTAACTAAAAAGAGACATGAAATTTGGAATGGAATTGAAATTTATCGTATTCCACTTATCCCTAGAGGGAAAGGATCTATTGGTATGATGTTAAATTATATGTCTTTTATGTTAAGTGGAGTAATTGAAGGTCAATTAAAAAATATTAAAGCTGATTATGTATTCTCTTTTGAAGTTTCTCCTATGACACAAGTTTTAACAGGAATTAGTTTTGCAAAACGACTAAGAATACCTCATTACTTGTATGTTCAAGATTTATGGCCAGAAAATGTTATTACAGTAACTGGTATATCTAATCCGTTGATAATCAATCCGATTAATAAGATGGTAGATTACATATACAAAAATTCAGATCAGATTTTTGTAACAAGTCCAAGCTTTGTTGAGGCTATATGTAATAGAAATGAAAGAGTGGATAGAAATAAAGTTCATTATTGGCCACAATATGCTGAAGAATTCTACCGTCCTTCTGAGAAAAAGACTATTGATGAAATTCCAAATGATAATAGTTTTAAAGTAATTTTTACAGGAAATATAGGAACAGCACAAGGTTTGGATATTCTACCACATACAGCAAAATTACTTAATAAAGAAAATGTTAAGTTTGTCATGGTAGGAGATGGGAGATATTTAGAAGAGTTTAATACTAAGATAAAAGAATTAGATGTAGAGGATATGTTTATTATGATCCCTAGACAATCTGCAAAAAAAATCCCTGATTTACTTTGTGCATGTGATGTTGCTTTTTTATCTTTTCAAAATGATTCACTTTGGACTAAAACAATCCCTGCAAAACTACAAAGTTATATGGCATGTGGAATGCCAATTATAGCATCTGCACAAGGAGAAACTGAAAGAATTATTAAAGAAGCAAATTGTGGACTATGTAGTGAAATTGGTAACCCTAAAGAATTAAGTGAAAAAATAAAAGAAATAATGGAAGAAGATTTAATAGAAATGGGACATAGAAGTAGAAAATACTTTGAAGAACATTTTGAAAAACAAAAATTAATGAATGAAATGGAAAAGTACTTTAGATAGAGGTGAATGATAGGATGACTAAAAAGTATCAAATTTGTAAACGATGTGTAATGGATACTTCAGATGAAGATATTACATTTGATGAAAATGGAATATGTATGCGTTGCAATGAATATGAAAAAAGAATCCTTCCAAAATGGAATTATGGAAAGGGACACGAAAAAGAACTTCATTCTCTTATTCAAGAAATTAAAAAAAATGGAAAAGGGAAAAAATATGATTGTATTCTTGGATTAAGTGGAGGATTAGATAGTTCATACATGTTACATCTTGCAGTAAAGGAATGGGGACTTAGACCGTTTGTTTTTCATATTGATGCGGGATGGAATCTTCCAGTAGCAGAAGAAAATATAAAACGTATAACAGATAAATTAGGCGTTGAACTGCATGTTAAGAAAATGAACTGGAATGAAATGCGAGAAATGCAACTCGCATGGTTTAGAACAGGCTTGGAAATGTTAGATGCTCCACAAGATCATGCCTTTATCGCGCTTATTGATGAGTATTCTCGCAAACTGGGTGTTAAATATATATTAAATGGATACAATATTTCAACAGAAATCATAGCAGATCCAGAGTCATGGGAACAAGGTTCTGGTCCGACTGGTGATGGAACTTATATGAAAGACGTTATTCATAAGTATTGTGATATACCAATTAAAGAATATACATTTACTAGTGGATTTAAGCATAAATTTTGGATTCCCTATATTTTAGGAGTTAAGACATTAAAACCCTTAAATTTAGTTCCGATAACTAAACAAAAAATGATTGATATATTAGGGAAAGAATATGGGTATATTCCATATGGACAAAAACATTTTGAAGATTTACTGACAAAATTCCTAGAAGGATGGTGGGCACCAACTAGATTCGGTCACGATATCCGAAGAGCACAATTATCAAGTTTAGTAGTAACAGGTCAAATGACAAGAGAAGAAGCTTTAAAAATATTAGAAGAGCCACCACTTTCTGAAGAAGAAAGCAAAAAATTATTTAAAGAAATCGCTAAGAAACTTGAAATTAGTGAGAATGAATTAATGAGATATCATGAAATGCCAAAATGTACCGAAAAGTTCAGAAGTCAAGAAAAATTATACAATATGGGTATTAGATTATATGAACGTTTGGGAATTGAAAAAAGAATTAGAAAATAATTTTGAATACCCATAATCTACAGGTAACGATTTAAGAGAAGTGTGAAGCAGAAAT
>ERZ809194.230-NODE-230-length-35163-cov-6.433548_pt1 | contig 35163 bp, 27 predicted proteins | sample MGYA00520517_ERZ809194 | MGnify/ENA primary metagenome ERZ809194 (study PRJEB31570, sample SAMEA3213003) | Homo sapiens | biome: human-gut; feature: human gut; material: fecal | place: Sweden | collected 2011 ... | reverse complement strand
ATATTTGCGAGATTACCAACTTTTATAAGCTATATCTTATCCCGAACTCACGTAGAAATCAAAGAAGGCGGATCTACTACCTTCAGACTAAAAAAGAAACTTTCCGATAGGACTGTGATTGCCAAGAAAGAAGGATATAAGAACACCCCGTTTGTTATCGAATCGGCATTTAATGCCAAAGCATTGTGGAATATATTATTCTGGCCAGGATTTCTGATTGATTTAGGAACAGGAAAAATCAACAAATACGATCCTGTTATTTATAACATAGAAATGGAAAAGGAATAAATTTCAAAATCAGACAGATCAGAATATAATAGATAATAAAAAAAGCCTTTGACTTACATCAAAGGCTTTTTTTATTATAGTTTAGAAAACTCGTTAAATTATCCACCAAAGTTATCATACATGATTGAAGAGCTTTCAACGCCCAGACTATCAAGCATGTTAACAACAGCTTTCGACATCGGACCAGGACCACACATGTAGTATTCGATATCTTCAGGAGCTTCATGATTCTTCAGATATGTTTCATACATTACCTGATGAACAAATCCAGCTGTATACTTCACGCCTGCAGCATCAGCAGCAGGATCCGGACGGTCAAGTGCCAGATGGAAGTGGAAGTTAGAGAAGTCCTTTTCAAGCTGCTGGAAGTCTTCCAGATAGAATACTTCGTTCAATGCACGAGCACCGTAGAAATAGTGCAATTCACGGTCAGTAGTATGCAATGTACGAGTCATATGCATAATCTGTGCACGAAGCGGAGCCATACCGGCACCACCACCTACCCAAATCATTTCTTTCTTAGAGTCGAAGATAGGATGGAAATCACCGTAAGGACCACTCATCAATACCTTGTCACCTGGTTTCAAAGTAAAGATATAAGATGAAGCGATACCTGGCATAACATCCATAAATCCACTGCGGTCTGGCTTAAACGGCGGAGTAGCGATACGTACTGTCAACATGAATACGTCACCTTCTGCCGGGTAGTTAGCCATAGAATAAGCACGGATTGTTTCTTCTTCATTTTTACATTTCAGATTAAATAAACCGAATTTTTCCCATGCTGGAAGATATTCATCACCGATAAGTGATTTATCGATATCTTTGTTATAATCCATTTCATATTTAGGAATCTTAATCTGAGCGTAAGAACCCGGAATGAAGTCCATGTGAGCTCCCTTAGGCAACTGTACCTTAAATTCTTTAATAAAGGTAGCCACGTTCTTGTTAGAGATAACTGTACATTCGTATTCTTTTACACCCATTACAGATTCAGGAACCTTGATAGACAAGTCACCTTTCACTTTCACCTGACAACCCAAACGCCAGTGATCTTTCTGTTGTTTACGGCTGAAATGGCTCACTTCAGAAGGCAATATTTCACCACCACCTTCAACAACCTGACATTTACACTGTCCGCAAGAACCCTTACCACCACAAGCAGAAGGCAAGAACACACCATTTACAGCCAATGTATTCAACAATGTAGAACCTGATTCAACTTCTAATTGGTTCTCGCCATTGATAGTCAACTTTACATTTCCTGAAGCAACCAAGAATTTCTTAGCTACCAGCAGGATAACTACCAGCACAAGAATAGTCACAAGGAATACTCCAATGCTTGCTAAAATAAAATTCATATCCATTGTTTATTCCTTTCTTTATTAGATGTTCAAACCAGAGAAACACATAAACGCCATTGCCATCAGGCCTACAGTGATAAATGTGATGCCCAATCCTCTCAAAGGAGCAGGAACATCTGAATATGCCATTTTTTCACGAATAGCTGCCAGACCTACAATAGCAAGCAACCAACCAATACCAGATCCGAGTGCATATGAGATTGAATCCCAGATATCACCGATAAACTTAGAATCAGACGGAGTAAGGTTGATACGCTGCTGCATGAACAATGAAGCACCCATAATCGCACAGTTTACAGCAATCAAAGGCAAGAAAATACCCAGTGAGGCATACAATGAAGGGCTGAAACGCTCAACGATCATTTCTACCAACTGTACAATTGCGGCAATTACGGCAATAAAGAGGATAAAGCTCAAGAAGCTCAAATCGATACCCAAAATACCATCAGCAGCCAACACTTTAGTCTGGAGCAGATAGTTGACAGGCAATGTTACCACCAGCACAAAGGTAACAGCGATACCCAGTCCCAGTGCAGTCTTTACATTCTTCGAAACAGCCAAGTAAGAGCACATACCCAGGAAGAATGCAAAAATCATATTGTCCACAAAGATAGAGCGGACTAATAAACTTATAAAATGTTCCATAATCTTGTTTTAGTTAAGAACTTCTATGGCAAACGGGATTACCATTTTCCAATATCCGTTCTTCAATGAATTATTACTCTTTTTCTTGCAATTCTTTGTGTTTAGCACGCTGATACCAGATAATACATGCAACAATAATCAATGCCATAGGAGGCATCAGCATCAAACCATTGTTTACATAGCCTGCGCTCTTTATTGCATCGTAGTTCAGAATGTTAAAACCAAGTAATGTACCAGAACCCAACAGTTCACGGATGAATGCAACCATTACCAAAATCTTTGCATATCCCAAACCGTTACCAATACCATCCAAACAAGATTCCCATGGACCATTTGCCATAGCAAATGCTTCCAGACGTCCCATCAGAATACAGTTAGTGATGATCAGACCAACATATACAGACAACTGTACGCTTACATCATAAGCAAATGCTTTCAGCAACTCACTTACGATAGTAACCAAAGCAGCAACAACAACCAACTGTACGATAATACGGATACGGTTAGGAATTGTCTTACGGATCAAAGAAATTACAACATTAGAGAAAGCTGTAATAATGGTAACAGAAAGTCCCATTACAATAGCAGGCTCCAACTTAGATGTAACCGCCAATGCAGAACAAATACCCAAAACCTGAACGGTCACCGGGTTATTCAAACCCAACGGAGTAGAAAATACTTCTTTGTTTTTAGCTGAAAATAAACTTCCCATATTATTATCTCCTCCTTAATTATTCTTTAGTAGTTAAAAACTTGGTATATTGTCCCATACAATCTTTCAGCATCTTATCTACGGCAAGAGAAGTAATTGTACCTCCTGAAATACCGTCAACTTGATATTCAGGTTTTTCAATCTTACCATTCTTTACAACACCCAATGCAATAGCACCTTCTTCCAGTACGTTCTTGTCTTTGAACTCATTCTGGAAATGGTCGGTAGCAATTTCAGCTCCCAAACCCGGAGTTTCTGATGCATGAGAGAAATAGGTTCCATAAACAGTATTCTTGTCTTCATTCAGTGCAACATAGCCCCAGATAGCACCCCAAAGACCAGCACCGTAAACAGGAATAACATATTTAGTCTGACCGTCTATTTCACAAACAAACAGGTGAGCGCGACCGTTTTCCTTGTATTCTTTTTCATATCCGGTAACAAAAGTACCTTCATACGGAGTCAATGTTCCGTCTTCGGCTACAACCATATCAGACTTCACAACTTTTGCAAATTCAGCTTCTGCATCCTGAACTTCTTTAATACCCAAAGAAGAAAGAATCTGTTTCTTAGTATCAAGTTCTACATTCTTTCCCTGAATATCACGCAAAGAAGAGTTCACGAAAGCCAATAAGAATGCTACGATAACAACCATTACCGAAGCATAAATGATAGTATAAGAGTTACTATTAGTATTCATTGTATATTCGGTTTTTATTTGTTAGACATAGCACGTTTAGCACGACGAGAGATATTATTCTGAACTACAACGTAGTCGATCAGCGGTGCAAAGATATTCATCAGCAAGATAGCCAACATCATACCTTCTGGATAACCCGGATTCAACACACGAATAATGATTGCCATAGCACCAATCAGGAAGCCATATACAAACTTACCGTTTTCTGTACGTGAAGAAGTTACCGGATCAGTTGCCATAAATACAGCACCAAAGCAGAAACCACCCAAGCACAAGTGTTCGTACCAAGGCATTTGAGCTACACCTGTATCAGAACCAATTGTATTGAAAATCCATCCCATGACAGCTCCACCTACAAATACAGACAACATTGTCTTCCAGCTTGCTACACCAGTCCATAAAAGGATAACAGCACCAATTGCAATAGCAATTACACTGGTTTCACCGATAGAACCCGGAATCAGACCAGTAACCATATCCCAAGAGAATTCAGGACATTCAGCAACCTTGGCAACACCCAACGGAGTTGCAGCAGTCAAACCGTCAACAGTCTTACCCAATCCGAAGATGCTGTCACCTGATACCCAAACGGCATCACCAGACATCTTAGTAGGATAAGCAAAGAACAAGAATGCACGAGTAATCAATGCAGGGTTGAAGATGTTCATACCTGTACCACCGAATACTTCCTTTGCAAAGATTACAGAGAAAGCAGTTGCTACAGCAAGCATCCATAACGGACAGTCAACAGGTACAATCATCGGAATCAACATACCAGAAACCAGGAAACCTTCCTGAATTTCTTCTTTCTTCCATTGTGCAACAACGAATTCGATTCCCAAACCTACAACATAAGAAACAATGATTTTAGGCAATACAGCCAGAAAACCGTAGCCAAACATTTCGATAAAACTACCGCTGATGCCTGCATGCAGATAATGCTGATAGCCCACATTATACATACCGAACAACAAAGCCGGTATTAATGCAATAACCACGAGTGACATGATACGTTTGCTATCAATCGCATCGTGGATGTGCGTACCTGTCTTCGAAGTAGTATTCGGAACAAACAAGAATGTTTCGAAACCATCGAATACAGAACGAAAAGCATGATATTTGCCTCCCTCTTCAAAGTTAGGCTTTATCTTATCTAGATAATTTCTTAACGCTTTCATTTATTCTATTAATTCTTTTGGTTAGTATTAGCACATTTCACGACGGAGCATATCCAATCCTTCACGAACGATACGCTGTAATTCCATCTTAGAAGAGCAAACGAATTCACACAAAGCAAAGTCTTCAGGAGCAACTTCATAGATACCTAACTGTTCCATGCGGTCGATATCTCCAGCGATTATTGCTTTGATCAAATATTCAGGCATGATATCCATCGGCAACACCTTGTCATACTCGTTCGACATAATCATGTGGCGTTCACCACCTTTTACACGAGCATCCAGTGTATATTCTTTCTTGCCCATCAGCCAGCTAAAATATGAACGGCTAGTACTGAACTGATTGAAACGAGGCATAATCCATCCCAGCATTTCATGAACATCACTACCTTCAGGAATTACAGTTACCTGACTGTGGAATGCTCCCAAGAAGCCGTTAGCTGTAATTTGCTTACCAGTCAACACATTACCGCTGATATAGCGTAATTCTTTTTCCTTGTTTACATTACCTGCAAACACATTTGTCAGGCATGCACCTACTTTCAACTTGCAATAAGCAGGTTTCTTTACTTCAGAACCTGTCACTGCTACCATGCGAGTCAGATCCACACGTCCGGTATTCAGCAAACGACCAATAAAGATCACAGCCTGTGCATCGATTGTCCAAACAGTTTCACCTTTATTAATAGGAGAAATGTGGTTAATCTGTACACCAACGTTTCCTGCCGGATGAGGTCCGTCGAATACAGTTACAGTAACATTCTTAGCCTGTGTCAGAGCAGCGGCTTTCTGATTTACACTAATACTTAAATAAGTCTTGGCAATTTTTGCCAGTGCATCAAGTCCTGCCTGGAAATTTGCTTCTTCACCTTTCAAAGCAAATTCAAACTCCGGAGCAAGCGGATTGCTGTCGAATGAAGACACAAAGATTGCTTTCGGAGCAATTGTCGGATCTGCTATAACATCGTAAGGACGCTGCTTGATGAAGGCAAACATACCACTTGCCAGCAGCAATTCCTTTACAGCAGCAGCATCCATCTTGGCAACATCTTTCTTGCCAAATTCTTCATAGTCCTGTTCTGCTGCAGCTTCTACCGTAATACTCATTACTTTACGGCGAGCTCCACGCTCCACACTAGTTACTACGCCACTTACAGGCGAAACAAATTTCACTTCAGGATGATTCTTGTCGATAAACAAGGGTCCTCCGGCCATAACATATTCCTGTTCTTTCACTACCACTTTAGGAGTTACACCTGTAAAATCATCGGGTACTAATGCATAGAATCCCGGCTCTTTTACAGCTACTACCTCAGCAGCCGCCTTGCCTTTCAGGTTAATGTCAAGACCTTTACGCAATTTTATTAAATTAGCCATATTGGGTTATAAAAAATGGTTTTATAAATTTGACTGCAAAATTAAATAAAAAAGAATGGAAATAAACAATTTCAAGCGGGTTATTACGGAAAAAATTCTTTATATAATTGAGTACAAGTGACAAAAACGAACAAAATGTCTTCATTTTGTAATATGTAGAAAGCAATTTTTACTATTTCGCACTTACCTCTTAGAGGGGAATTTCGGGGCTCTCCTGCCAGTTTTTTCCCCAAAAAAACATTCTATCAGAATCGGGCGGAATCAGCTCAAGAAGTTATTTCATCCGGACGACATGCGAAAACGAAAAAACACTGATCCACGAAGATTTTTTATTACAAAAGAAAAACAACAGCATAGTCTTAATAACATTCCATCAAAAAAGTATAAATTCTTCAGCATCTTTTCCCGAAAATATCGAGATATTTTCGGGAAAAGAACATATACTTTTTCAAAGGCAGGTCCAAGACCACGTAAACAACTTATAATCAATGCAAAGAACAACAAAAATTCCCAAAAGGAATATCCAATAAAATAATTTGTCAATACCCCGGATTTTGTTTCAGTACCCCATTCATCACTATTACCTTTTCAGGTATCGGGAAAACAGTTGTATAACCGTTTTCTTCACTGGGAAGCTGTGGACGGAAGCTATACGGACGAGTGAATTGACGGAAACGGATCAAGTCCTGACGCCTCCAGCCTTCCCACGCCAGCTCCATCTGCCTTTCATCCAGCAAGTTTTCAAGAGTTGCTTCACGATACGAAGTTCCTACTCTGGCACGGACTTCATTCAATTCTCCTGTTCCATTTTCGTTATTTCTCACTTTGGCCTCACTCATCATCAGCAACACGTCAGCATAACGGAACAAGACAATATCATTATCCATCAACTTTCCATCTTTTAATGCTGTATTATCCACTTCATATTTCTTCATACGTGCTCCAGCTGTTTGTTCATATACCGAATTGGAAACATCGAGGGCTATTGCCTCTGGATAATATACCAGCGGAGTGCCGTCGTCGAGCAGAATAGGATTTCCCTGTAAATCGTACACCTCATCGGCGAAATAGCAGTAATCGAAACGAGGATCAACTTTGTCTGTGCCATACCCAAAAGTCTGCAAAACCTCAAGCGTTGCACTTGAACCATTTTCACCTCCTAATCCATAGGCCTTTGCATGATTATAGTGACGGGAGCGGAACAAATATTGCATCTGGTTGGTGTATAAAGTCTTGCTCATCGGTATTACAAAAATATTTTCCTGAGAAGACTCATTGAATATGGCAAAATTTGAAGAATAATCTTTTTCTAACTGATAACCCATCTGAGAAATCTGTGTACAGTAATATTGTGCAGCTTTCCAAGCATTGAGATTTTCTCCGTTTACAGTAAAGAAGATTTTTCTGCCATCCGGAAAGACACCATCTGTCCAGTCGGAATCCATATATACTTCAGCATTCAGCATCAGCTTAGCCAACAGAAAATAAGCAACAGGCTTTGTCATTCTGCCATAATATTCACCAGGAATATTACTTTTCTCTTCGCTCAGGAAAGGAACAGCCTCCTGCAATTCATTTACGATAAAAGTAAAAATCTTATCACGCTCTGCCTGTTTCATTTCCGCACCGGCCGCATCGGAAGTAACAAGCAGAGGAATGCGTCCGAATAAATCCATCGCATAATAATAAAACATAGCACGAAGGGCACGTACCTCTGCCTTATAAGCCGGAAGTTCTTTATCAGTATGTGTCGCTGAGAAATGTTCAATCTGCTCCAACGAATAATTACATAGCTTAATACTCTGGAACAAGTACTCCCAAGTATTCAATATGGCATCGCTATTTACTCCCCACTGATGCAGGTAGAGTCCTTGCCAGAATCCACCATCATACCAGTCACCTCCACGGGTGGGCATAATAGCCTCATCGGTCGTAAAAGTATTCAGGTCATAGATACCTCTCCCTGTTCCCTGCAATCCCTCACTGTCTTTATAACTGCCTACACAGTTATAAAGCGATGCTACACAATTCCGATAGAGAGCCGGCAGTGTAGAATAAGCATTATCTCCCAATAAACCATCCCGAGGATCTTCTTCAAGGAAACTGCTGCACGATATACTGAACAACGAAGTGCAAGTCAAAAATAATATATATATTTTTTTCATGGCTAAACATTTAAAAATTAAGACTTAAACTAAGAGTATAGGTACGCGACAACGGATAAGTCCGTTTGTCATCAACTCCCAATGTAGAGTCTACGGTCATACTGTTTATAAGAGGGGTTAATCCCGAATAGCCGCTTATTGTTCCCAAGTTGTTGATAGTGAACGCCAGACGCATGTTATGTAAAAACTTCGTATTTTTCAGAGGAACATCATATCCTACTGTCAGATAATCGAAATTAATATAATCTCCATCCTCCAGCCAATAATCAGTTGCGGTCTGATCTTTTATCATTTGTCGGGGAGCTTCCTCCATGACATTATAGTCGGGAAGGATATTCATATTCATATAAGTCAGTGAAGTTCCATTATATATTTTATGTCCGAAAGCTCCGTTTATCTGCAACGATACATCAAAACGTTTATACCGGAAACTAATGTTTGAGCCAAGCAAGGTCTTAGGCATAGCCTGACCTGCCACATAACGGTCTTCTCCGTCTTCCAGATTTATACCTCCCCCATTCAAGTCGGCGATTTCATATTTATATCCACCATTACCATCGGGAACCAATCCGGTACAGTGAGGAAGATAAAAAACTCCCAAAGGCTGTCCTACAATCTGATATACAATATTATTATATCCTCCATGAAAACCTGCCCCATCAAGTCCGGCTATAACAGTATACTCCGAAGCCGAAATATATTCGCCATTATACATACCATTCAGCGAAAGCAACTTGTTCTTCTGGAAAGTAATATTTGCATTGATATTCAGCTCCATATCCTTAGTCTTCAATGGAGTAATACCAACAGAGATTTCTGTACCGCTGTTACGCATAGAACCAATATTGGCGAGCAATGTATTGTAGGTAAAAGGAGGAACACTTACCCGATAATTATAAAGCATATCGGTTGTCTTAGAGTTGTAATAATTGACAGACAACAGCAAACGGTTGCCATAAAAGCCCACATCGAAACCGGCATTGAAAGTATGTTTTACTTCCCACTTCAGATCGGGATTGATATTGCGTAATGTTTCATAAGTCACTACAGGAGAATTTCCGACAGGTGCGACTCCATTGGGCCGGACTAGATTCATCGTCGTATACGAATCTATACCTCCCTGATTTCCAGCAAGTCCATAACCCAGGCGCAACTTCAAATTATCAATCCAGGTAATCTGCTTCATAAACTGCTCGCTTGACACATTCCATGCAGCAGAAACAGACGGGAAAAAGCCCCATTTATGATTTGCTCCAAACTTTGAAGATGCATCTGTACGAGCATTGACTGTCAGTACATAACGGTCGTCATATGTATAATTCACTCGCCCCAGGAAAGACGCCAGATGAGGTTCCTCATAATATGAGCCTGTTCCTTCCCAGGGACGCAGAGCTCCAGCCTGAAGATTGTCGAACCCCATAAGATCGGAAGAAAAGTTTGTTACCGTAGTATAAAATCCGGTATATGTATTTTTCTCCAGCTCTGCCAATCCCAATACATCTATGAAATGCTTTTTCAACTGTTTCCGATATGTAAGCATTGCATTCCCTAAGACAGATTCCAAACGGCGGTTTCCACGATACGCCTGTCCGTTTGCCCAGACTATAGTGGGCAAATACTGTGAGTTCTCTGTATCATTATAAGTATACGAGCCGAAAAGAATAAATTTCAGGTCGGGCGACAAATTAAAATTCAAACGGGCATGAGCACTGAAATAAGAAACATCATCACGATCATTGACCTCCATCCAAGCCAAAGGATTGGTTATCTGGCTGGCAGTAGTTATCTGGTCCCAAGCGTCGGTCGTATAATCTTTATGGTTAGGGAAAGTAGGGTTAAAAGCCGCTGCCGAATAAAAAGTTTTCTGATAATCGAACAAATTCCGGTTTTTCTTGACTGATCCAAACAGTCCAAGTTCGCATTGGATAAATTTATCGAATATATCTTGCGACATATTCATATTCGATGTAAAAAGCTTCATGCTTTCATTCTGTATCACTCCCTCACGGTTCAGATAACCCAAAGAAACACGATAGTTGGAAGCATCTCCTCCACCATAAAAAGCAATGTTATGATTCTGCTGCAAGCCCAATTGTTCTATTTCTTTTTGAAAATCAGTATTACAGCCTTTATCCAGAATAGAAATTCCATTTTCGCTTGTTACTTTCCGATATTCATCGCCAGAGAGCATATCCAGATGACGATAAGCATGGGCAATGCCAAAGCTTCCGTTGTAATTAATACGCGTTTTACCAGAGATTCCTTTTTTTGTTGTAATATTAATCACACCCGAGGCACCACGAGAACCGTACTGCGCTGTTTCTGAGGCATCTTTCAAGATTGTAAAACTTTCTATATCGGTCGGATAAATCGAAGTCAGCATACTTAAATCGCCCAACACCCCATCTACAATTATCAATGGATCATTACCACTTGTCAACGAAGTGGTTCCTCGCATTCGGACAGATTCCAAAGCTGCTGTACCATTACTGCTTTTCATGATAGTCAATCCTGGTACTCGTCCCTGAATAGCTTCCAGCGGATTAGTTATTTGCTCTTTATTCATTTGCTGTTCGGTAATTTGTTCTACCGAACCGGATATGTTCTTCAGTGTACCCCGAGCGTATCCAACCGTTATCACACTATCCGGAAGAATTGTAATCTCTATTTGTGCATTTACAGGCTGATATAACCATAAGGTTAACGAACAGACAGCAATATACTTCGATTTTGCTTTCCGATATTTCTTCATAAGAATCAGATTTTAAATTAAGGATAATTACGAAATTAAGCAAAAAGGAAGAGAAAAACAACCCTAAAGCCAAAAATAAACGTCCTGATGTTTTCTGAAAATACAGGTTTTCAGAATAAACATCAGGACGTTTACAAAAATATATAAACAAACTTATCTGCTCATCATTCTTCTGGAGCAAACATAGGATCCCATGCCGGCAGACGGATTGGCTTCTGCTTCAAAATATTCAGCACCTTTTCTGGTACATATTTCTTTTCTACTACCAGACGGAACATATATTCGTCAAACCACTCATCGGTCATAATCAGATGTCCCTTATAACCAGCCTCTGCTCCCCAACTGTTTTCAACCATCCATTTCTTCGGCTTACCGTCTTTATCCAAATCTACAGCCATCAAAGTCATAGCATGGCTGGATCCACTGGCAAAGGTCTGGACACGCTGTTTCTTATTCATTCCGAACGTAGTACCCATCAGTGATTCATAATCAAAATTCTTTAAATCGAGAGTACCACGCTTACTGTCTAAGAATTTTGCGACGTCACAAGAGAAATACATCATTGTACTATCCTTTATTGATTCAATAGCCATTGCTTTTATATCCTCAACAGGTAAATTGACGTAAGTCCAGTTCTTTCCATCATAAACATGACGGTCAAAATCTATTTCGTAGCATTTATAATATTCACGACTGGGGTCGTTCATCAGCATGACATAATTATTGGTTAAGTCATTTCCCAAATATTCCTGATAAAAAGACTGTGGAGTATACTCCTTCGTTTCACCGTTCATAGTCCAGGTAAAACGTTCCACAGGTTCACCGAATGCTAAGGCAAGCATACGATAAACGGTAGAAAGCATTTCTGTCTTTTTAGCTTCAAGTGCAGAAACCTTTACTCCTTTTGCAGCCTCATCACGTAATTGCAGACCGAACTCTCTCAACTTCAAGCCAACCAGACGAGCTATCTGTGATGTGTTTTCACTACTATAGGTTTCTGGCATAACCGAAGACGGAACTACTCCATACTTACCTATAACATCTGAAATACCAGTAAATTGTCCTCCGTCGCTTATAGGATTGCGGAATAACCACTCTACCATCTTATCATCCATTGGTTTTTCACGCGTGTCAATAATCCCCTGCAAGAAAAGATTAGCTTTCTCTAACTGGTCGTAGAAAAAGCAATAGTTCTGAGAGAACTCCATTTCGTCCAGACCATATTTAGCCATCATTTGAGCACGCAATACGTTCAATCCGGTAAAAAGCCAGCAACGTCCAGACTGCTGCTGGTCTGTTATGCCATGTGAAACAACTTTATTGGTGAAGTTAGTATCGAAATTAGCCAGATTTTCATGATTTTTCGCAAGTACTGCTATACTGGTTTCAGCCATGGCATTATAAATAGCCTTATCTGCCGGCGTATGCTTATAGCTGCTTTTAATTTGGTTCAACATGTCTTGTGTAATTCCCCCCTGTTGAGCCTGTGCTCCCAGTGCCATTGCCATCAGGCATGCTAACATTATGTTCTTCTTCATATACCTTAAATGTGTTAGTTTCTAAATAATGTGCCAAAAGTACGAATTTGTATTTTAAAAATAATAAAATAAGAAGGTAAAATATAGATTACTTCGAGCGATATTTGTAATTTTGATTAATTTTTGAGTCATACCCATGAGCAAGTTCAGAAGTATAAAACATATTGTCCGATCTACCATCATATTAGCTTTGGTATGCTATTTCGGAATTATCGCCGTTTTGAGTATTCCTTTTATTCAAAAACGGCTATCCGATTTTACGGCTCAAGAGCTCAGCCGTATCATGCAGACTGAGGTCAGAATCGGAAATATCGATTTAGGACTGCTGAACCGTGTCATTATACAGAATGTATATCTGGAAGACAAGTCTGGCAAGGAGCTGCTGAAAATAAACCGTTTATCTGCTAAGATGGAGTTATCGTCTTTATTACACGGCAAAATACGCATCAGCAGTGTACAGCTTTTTGGTCTGAACGCCCACCTCAACCGTCCGACCCCTGACAGTAAGACAAATTTCCAGTTTGTACTTGATGCATTTGCCTCAAAAGATACAATCAAGAAAAAATCAACCATCGATCTGCGTATTAATTCCGTATTGATTCGTCGCGGACAGGTCTACTATGACTTACTTTCCGAAGCTCAAACTCCTGGACGTTTTAATTCAAACCATTTAGGCATACAGAATCTTTCAGCAACACTTTCACTGAAAGCCTTAACCCCTGATTCTCTCAATGCGCAAATCAAACGTATAAGTTTCAACGAACAGAGTGGATTCAAATTAAAGAAACTGGCACTGAAAATTACAGCCAATCACCATGGATTACAGGCAAACAATATTGAGGTTTCTTTTCCTAACAGTGAGCTGAATATAGATACGCTTGCTGCAACATATGACAGTGCTTCATCTGCTCCTGTAATAAACAATGACACACGGTATATGGCTCATATGAGAGCTCGTATTACGTTGGCTGACTTTGCCATGTTTGTACCTGCACTAGCTCATTTCAATGAAGCTATAAACCTGCGCATGTCGTTGGACGGAAAAGGATATCAAACCAAGTGTACAGACATTTATATATCAAACAATACTCAAAGTCTTTTGCTGAAAGCAGAAGCTATGATAAACCCCTGGAACGAAAAAAATAATATGTTCCTTTTTGGTAACCTGTCGCAACTGGAAGTAGATAAAGAAGGTATTAACTGGTTACTTTATAACCTAAGTGGCAAAAATAATGTTCCCGATATTCTGAAACGGATTGGGGACATAAGTTTCAACGGAGATATTTCCGGTTATCTGAATCAATTAACAACACATGGCACACTTCTTACAGATGTAGGAAGTATTCGGGCCAATGTAACCATGCACTCCGATACATTAACCCATCTACGTTCTTATTCTGGAAAAATAATCAGTCCGGAATTACAATTAGGAACCTTGTTAAACCAGGAAAAGACACTGGGAAACACAACATTCGACATAGAATTGCAAGGTTTCAAATATCATGACGGCAAAGCTGAATCATATATTAAGGGAGTGATTTCTTCGTTTACATACAAGCAGTATGAGTACCGCAACATCATGCTTGACGGACAATATACTCCAGGAGGATTTAACGGAAAATTATCTTTGGACGACAGCAATGCAAACATTGAAATAAACGGACATGTTGCAACACGACAAGCTGTGCCTGATTTCAATCTAAAAGCTGTGGTACGTAACTTCCGTCCTAACGATCTGAATCTGACAGACCAATATAAAGATACAGATATGTCACTGAATCTGACTGCCGATTTCAGCGGACACTCCATTGATGACATGCAGGGAAAAATCAGTATTGACAGCGTACTGGTCAACGCTCCAGAAAAAGATCAATGTTATTTCTTAAAAAACTTAAGCATATTTGCCGGAAACGTAAGTAATAGTCAGGAAAAAGAAATAGAAATCCGTTCTCCTTTCCTCAATGGCTTTGTCAAAGGGAACTATTCTTACCGTACTCTTCCAGCAAGTATACTGAAGACATTGCAACGGTACATTCCGTCATTACTCGTTCTCAACAAGGAATTGCCTGAAACAAACAATGATTTTCAGTTCAATTTCCAGTTGGAAGATACAGAGTTATTCTCAAAGGTATTCAAAATCCCTGTTGAACTATACATGCCGGCTACATTAAACGGATATTTTGATGATAACCGTACACGCTTGCAAATTAGAGGTTATCTTCCAGCATTTGTTTACAACGACTCATATTTCGAATCAGGAACGTTATTGTGTAATAACACTTCAGATGAACTGCAATGCCAAGTGCGTATAAACAAACGTCTGCAAAAAGGTGCAATGATTAATTTGGCTGTAAATTCTCGGGTCAGCGACGATAAATTAAAAACTACCATCCATTGGGGGAATAATGTTCCTTCCACTTTTAGCGGTATGGTAGAAGCTATTACAAGTTTCCGTAAGTCAGAAGAAAGTAATCGCTTATCAACGATGATAGACCTGCGTCCAAGCAAAATTATTTTAAATGATACGATATGGAAAATACATCCATCACAAATAACCATTGATAAAAACCTGATAGAAATCGACAACTTTCTATTTGAGCATCAAAACCAATATGTACGTGCAAACGGACGTATTGGAAAGGAAACAACAGACTCTTGTCTGGTGGATTTGAGCAATATCGACTTACAATATGTAATGGATATAATTCAGTTTCATGCAGTTAAATTCAATGGTCTAGTAACTGGACGTGTACACTTACATAATGTACTTAACAATCCGGTGATGTATACCCGACTCAACGTAAAAGACTTTTCGCTGAACGATGCGTTATTAGGTCAGGGAGATATAAGAGGTGAATGGGACAATGAATTAGGAGGAGTACGCTTACATGCCGACATAAAAGAGAATGATCATTACTTCACTAATGTAACCGGATATGTTTCGCCTAAGGAAAAAGGATTAAACTTAAATATTCAGGCAGGAGGTACAAATCTTTCCTTCCTGCAACCTTTTGTAGAGAATATATTTACAAATATGCAGGGAAGAGTCTTTGGACGTGTCCGATTATACGGTCCTTTCTCCGGACTTGACCTGGAGGGATGTGCTCAAGCAGATGCCAGCATGAAAGTAAATATCCTTAATACATCATTCACCGCTCATGCAGACTCATTCCGTATAAGCTCAGGGCACTTTGCCTTCGACAACATACAAGTAACAGACCCCGAAGGACATACCGGGTTAGTTAATGGCGCACTCAGACATACAAAACTAAAGAACCTGATGTATGATTTCCGGTTCAACACAAACAATATGCTGGTATATCACACGGAAAAGGAAACACCTGAATTTCCTTTCTATGGTAAAATATATACAACTGGAGAAGTGTTGCTGCGCGGAGGAAACAATACACTTACTGTGGACGGGACATTACGAACTGATCCACAAACAAAGTTCACATACGTAACCGCCACAGCAGCTGAAGCGACCAATACACAATTTATAAAATTTGTGGATAAGACTCCCCGAAGACAGCAAGAAAACATTCAGACTGAATTATATCATCATTTAAACAAAACAGATAATAAGGAGGAAGAAGACACTCCTACTGATACCCACATTAATCTCCAGATAGAAGCAACTCCGGCTGCTACCATGCGTATCGTCATGGATCCTATAGCAAGAGATAACATTTCTGCAAACGGAACCGGCAACCTGCGTATCAACTATTATAATAAAGGAGATTTCCAGATTTTCGGCAACTACAATATCGAAGAAGGAATATACAAAATGAGCATGCAGAATGTTATTCACAAAGATTTCATCCTGCAATCAGGAGGAACAGTTTCATTCAACGGAAATCCACGAGAAGCCAATCTGGATGTACAAGCTGTTTATACCGTTAACTCTGCTTCATTAAATGATTTAGTGGCTGATGCTTCAAATACCAAAGGAACTGTAAAGGTAAACTGTTTACTGAATCTGAGAGGTAACCTGACTGCTCCTACATTAAAATTCGATCTGGACTTACCGACCGTCAGCGATGAAGACCGGGAATTGGTAAGAAGTTTAACCAGTACAGAAGAGCAAATGAATACACAAATCATTTATTTGTTGAGTATTGGAAAGTTTTATACCTTTGATTATACCAACAATGCCAATCAGTCGGATGCAACAAGTTCACTGGCTTTCAGCACACTTTCCGGACAGTTAAATAATATGCTTTCTCAAGTAATAGACAGCCAGAACTGGAACGTGGGAACCAATTTAAGTACAGGCGATAAAGGGTGGACTGACGTAGAGGCAGAAGCTATTCTTTCAGGAAGACTGCTTAACAACCGATTAATTATTAATGGTAATTTCGGTTACCGCGATAATCCTATGCGTAACACCAACTTCGTAGGAGATTTTGAAGCAATGTGGCTACTGACTAAAAACGGTGATTTCCGTCTGAAAGGATATAATCAAACCAACGACAGAAACTTTACAAAATCTACTCTGACAACACAAGGAATAGGTTTAATGTATAAAAAAGATTTTACGAACTGGCGCGAATTATTTGACTGGATTCTATTAAAACGTCGCAGCAAGCGCAACAGCCAATAAGAAAAGAACAACAACATTATAAAAACAAACTATCTCATTATGGAAAAGAATTATTTCTTACCCGCCGAATGGCATCCACAAAGCTACATCCAGCTGACGTGGCCGCATAGCGGAACCGACTGGAACTACATGTTAGATGAAGTAGAAACATGTTTTTTCAACCTCGCCAGTGAAATAGCTTCCCGGCAACCTCTTTTACTGATTGCCCCTGAATATCCAGAAAAATTAAAAGACTTCAAATATAAAGACAATATACATTTTGTAAAATGCCCGACTAACGATACTTGGGCACGCGATCACGGCTTTATCACACTACTCCAAAATGACGGGACTCCCCTGCTGCTAGATTTCTGTTTTAACGGTTGGGGAATGAAGTTTGCAGCAAATAAAGATAACCTGATAAACTGGAATTTATATCAGAGCAATCTGTTAAAAGGGAGTTATACAAACTGTCGTAACTTTATACTTGAAGGAGGATCTATCGAAAGTGATGGTAAAGGAACCATGCTTACAACTTCTACCTGTCTCCTCGCTCCTAATCGGAACGACGTAATGACACGTGAGGATATAGAGCTATACTTAAAAGAAAGATTTAATCTCCAGCAAGTTTTATGGCTGGATCACGGATTCCTTGCAGGTGATGATACTGATAGCCACATAGATACATTGGCTAGACTTTGTCCGGACAACACTATTGTTTATGTACAATGTACAGATAGCGCAGATGAACATTATGATGAACTCAGTAAAATGGAAGAACAGCTGAAAACGTTCCGTACACTGGAGAATACACCATACCGCTTGCTTCCTCTGCCTATGCCAACAGCTATTTATGATGAAGAAGGTGAACGTCTGCCTGCAACATATGCCAATTTCCTGATAATGAATGATGCCATATTGTATCCGACATACAACCAACCGGATAACGATCAAAAGGCTGCTCAGATATTAACACAAGCTTTTCCTGAAAAAGATATTGTAGGAATAGATTGTTGCCCACTAATTAAGCAGCATGGCTCATTGCATTGCGTTACCATGCAATATCCGGAAAGTGTAAAAAACAGCAAACATTAAAATTTTAACCGATATGAAAAGAACCATTCGAGTAGGTATCGTACAACAAGCATGTACGAATGACCTGAAAATAAATTTGGAAAAATTGCACCGTAATATTGCTTCTGTTGCACAAGCCGGTGCACAACTTGTTGTTCTACAGGAATTACATAATACCCCCTATTTCTGTCAAACAGAAGATACATCTTTATTTGATCTGGCAGAGCCTATCCCCGGACCGTCAACCGGATTTTATAGTGAAATAGCAGCAGCTTATCATATAGTATTGGTTACTTCACTATTTGAGCGTCGTGCACCCGGACTTTATCACAATACAGCCGTTGTATTTGACTCTGACGGAAGTATTGCGGGAAAATATCGTAAAATGCATATACCAGATGATCCTGCCTATTATGAAAAATTCTATTTCACTCCAGGTGATCTGGGATTTGAGCCAATAGAAACAAGTCTGGGTAAACTAGGTGTCCAAGTATGCTGGGATCAATGGTATCCAGAAGGAGCCAGACTGATGGCTTTAAAAGGTGCAGAGCTACTTATTTATCCAACAGCAATCGGATGGGAAAGCAGTGATACACAAGATGAAAAGATGCGTCAGCTTGGAGCATGGGTAACAGTACAGCGTGGCCATGCCGTTGCAAATGGACTTCCTGTCATCGCCGTAAACCGAGTAGGACTTGAACCTGATCCTTCCGGACAAACCAATGGTATCCAATTTTGGGGAAATAGCTTCGTAGCCGGACCACAAGGAGAAATTCTTGCACAAGCAAGCAATCTGAAAGAAGAAAATCTCGTAGTAGAGATAGATATGAACCGAAGCGAAAATGTTCGTCGCTGGTGGCCATTCTTGCGTGATAGAAGAATAGACGAATTTGATGAACTGACCAAACGCTTTATCGACTAACAAATTTTCGTTCTAGCTTCAGAACTATTATTAATACAAACATGAGAGTGCCTCAAAATTAAATAAGCATTCCAGAAAGTATAGGATAGTTACTTTTAGAATAAAAAAATAGCCGTATCAAACTTTATTTAAGTAATGATACGGCTATTTATCTTATGCAATAATCAGTATTAAACTTCTCTATACAAGACTTTTCGATACCTAACAGAAGGGTCAACGTTTATGCCAAAAACCAGGTGAGAACATCAACAGAATGCCAAATAGCTCCAATCTTCCTATTAACATCATAAAAGACAGTAACCATTTAGCAAGGTCAGGAAGAGCACTCCACGAAAAAGCAGGACCATATGCACCTAAACCAGGTCCAACGTTACCCAAACTAGAAACTACCAGTCCAAAAGACTCTGTAAGTTCAAGTCCCATAAACATTAAAGCTACCCAGCCTACAAAAATACAAATCAAATACAATAAAATAAAAGTATTTACAGTAGAGATCGTAGAAAGAGAAAGTGCCTGCTGATTTACCTTTACGGGTAATACAGCACGAGGATGAATCAGGCGGCTGAACTCATTCTTCATATTACGGAAAAGAATAAGCAAACGCATATTCTTTATTCCCCCGCCGGTAGAGCCAGTACAACCTCCTGCAAACATTGTATAAATCAAAAGCATCCATGTAAAATGAGGCCATACATTATAATCATCAGTAGCAAACCCACAAGACGTATGAATGCTTGCTACTTGAAAAAATGCCTTCCGAAAAGCTTCCTCCCATCCATAATGGTTTTGCATGACCAAAGGAACTGTGATAAGTAAAGTTACTATACCTACAGACATCAAGAACCATCTACATTCATCGTCTTTGAACAGATTGAAGAATTTTCCTTTCAGGCACATAAAATATAATGAAAAGTTTATTCCCGACAGGACCATAAAAATCGCTATCACATACTCTATAAAAGGAGAATTCCAATATGCCACACTATCTTGTTTAGTAGAATATCCTCCCGTAGCAGTAGTTGTAAACGAATGACAGACTGCATCAAACAAATTCATGCCTCCCAACATCAACAATACCGTTTCCGTTATTGTAAGAAGCAAATATACAGTCCACAGCCACTGAGCCATTATACTGATTTTCGGATGAATCTTATCATGAGTCACCCCTGTCGCTTCAGCAGAAAACAGAACCTGATTTCCGACTCCGAATATCGGTAATACCGCTATCGTAAAAAAGACAATTCCTAAACCTCCAATCCACTGAGAAAAGCTACGCCAGAAAAGCATTCCATACGACAGTGACTCAATATCATCAAGAATCGTTGCACCTGTGGTTGTAAAACCTGACATCGTTTCAAAGAAAGCATCGGTAACAGAAGGTATTTCGCCACTGAGGTAGAAAGGAAGCATTCCAAACGTAGTAAATAAAAGCCATGTAAATGCAACAATACAGTAGCCATCACGACGAGAAAGCTTATTTTCTGCATTACGACCAAGGAACAACAGTACGCAACCGACAGCTGCGGCTAATAAGGTTGAATAAAGGAAATAAATATAACTATGTTCCTGATAGCACAGGGAAACACCTGCACATAATAAAAACAGCCCACCTTCTATAAACAATAAAATACCCAATATACGGAATATCATTTTGCGATTAATCAAACTATTCGCCCGATTTCCAGTTAAATATTCATTGTGTGTTATAAAGTCTTGCATTTTTCTTATTTTTCTAAAATGAAGTACAAAACTAATGATAAAGATTGAAATAGATTGGATTTTTCATGCAAAAAGATACAATTTAAACCGCATTTATACTGAACATTCAGAAATATTTACGTAATTTGCAACATTCATTAACCAAATTATCTTTTTACACAGTTATGGGTAAATTCACTTTTCATCTGATCAAAAAGCTGACAGGCATTGATATTGAACAATTACAAAACGACAACGAAGCTTTATTAATAAAGAATCAGCAACTTTCATTTGAAGTCAAAGATGCTAATAAAGAAGCAACTTATAAACGTACTCAGCTAACCGAAACACAGGAAGAGTTATCACTTGCACAAACTGAACTCACCCAATTACAAACCTCAATTGCAGAACATCAGAAAGAGATTTCACATCTCCAAACTGAAATATCCAGACTTCAATCCGACAAAGCAACCGGATTGGAGAAAATGCAATATTCTGAACAAGAAATTGTTTCACGAGATAATGATATTCAACAATTAAAAAATCAGCTAGCCGATTCTGAAAGACAGAAAGAAGTTCTAGCTACTGATAAGAAAGAACTGGAAGCAAAACTGACTGAAGCAGAAAAGCAAAAAGAAACCATCACCGCCAGTAAGAAAGAACTGGAAGCAAAACTGGCTGAATCAGATAAACAGAAAGAGACTATTGCTGCCGGTAAGAAAGAACTGGAAGCCAAACTGGCCGAAGCAGAAAAGCAAAAAGAAACCATCGCCGCCAGCAAGAAAGAACTAGAGGCCAAGCTGACTGAAGCGGAAAAACAGAAAGAGACTATTGCTGCCGGTAAGAAAGAACTGGAAGAAAAACTGACTGAAGCAGAAAAACAGAAAGAAATTATCACTGCCAGCAAGAAAGAGCTGGAAGAAAAACTGACCGAAGCAGAAAAGCAGAAAGAAACCATCGCTGCCAGCAAGAAAGAGCTGGAAGAAAAACTGACTGAAGCAGAAAAGCTGAAAGAAACCATCACTGCCAGCAAGAAAGAACTAGAGGCCAAGCTGACTGAAGCGGAAAAACAGAAAGAGACTATTGCTGCCAGTAAGAAAGAACTGGAAGCAAGACTAACTGAAGCGGAAAAGCAAAAAGAAACTATTGCTGCCAGCAAGAAAGAGCTGGAAGAAAAACTGGCTGAAGTAGAAAAACAAAAAGAAATCCTCGAGGCTAATAAAAAGGAACTGGAAGAACAATCTGAAAAATCTTCACAAGATCTTGCAAAAAACTATACAGCCTTGCAAAGAGAACTTTCCGAAACTCAGGAAAAATTAGATGCTATCCAATCTGAGAATTCAACTTTGAAAGCCAACCTTTCAGAATTGCAGAAAAAGATGCATCTTTTATTAGAGGAAAAAGAACAACTGATTCATGAAAAGGAACAGATGCAAACCCCTCAGCCTGAATCAGACAAGGAAGAACAACCTCTTCCTCAACCTGAGAATGAAAAAGTAACGGCCGAACCGGAAACTCCTCAAAAGGAAGAAGAGCAACAGCCTCATTCTTCGGATATACTGGAAGCTTATCAGGAAATGAAAGCACGGTTGGAAGAAAGTACCTTGCACTATCCATATACTCGAATCACTTCAGAAACAAACGGTTGTCAGTATATTTACGAATCACGTACGCTGCAATTAAAAGCAGAGTTGTTCATCTGGGGAGTAGAAGGGAAAGAAGTGGTGCTAGAAGAAAATCACTTTATCCCATACAACGAGATCGCAAAAATAGAAGGTCTGGAAACACCTTTCGCTACAGACGTCATGACATGCGATTTCTCGGAAGAAGGTAATGGAGAAGAAGTTGCAGAAGCATTGCTTATGGCTATTTGCTGCTATCACCCTATTCACATCACATATCGGGACAAAAACGGACGAATCTCAGAACGCAATTTATACTGGATTTGTTTCCAACCGCAAGGCATATCCAGTGTCAGACTGCCTTATGAAAAAATATTCCGTGATATGTTCGATGGTGAAATAGATACTGACCACATCATGGCCATGTGCGCACACACTCCCGTTCCACGGATATTTATTATCAACCAGATATTAAGCATTCAGATTTATGATGCTTTTGTCACGACACGCAAGGGAATTGATACACAAATAGACGGTATGTATTATGCCGTACTGGCTTCGCAGTCGGAAGCTGCCGATATGATTTATAAATGTCTGCCCGAACAGTTTAAGAAGCTGCCTGCCGTTATCAGTTACCGGGCACATTACTGGATGCTGGAAGGTAACTATCAGAAAGCGATGAAATTATATCTTTCGTTTGCTCCAGACACAGAAGTGGAAAAAGGCAAGACTTGGGCTGCTATGAACATCGCAAACTTCGATAAATTTATCGACAACGATGTGGAAGCCGAAAGATTTTTACAACTGAAAGAAGCGCTGAAAGAAGAAGGTTGGCCTATCTAATAGTCCAACTCCTCACAACCGAGCGTTATCTCTCCAAAGGGAATCATGGCGTTAAACAGACATATCCGGGAATACGAAGAAAGGTTTTCTACGGATATGTCTGTTTCTATTATCTGCTTTCTGTCAAGTAAAAACTGACGCTGCGTTCCTTTCAGCAACGGAAAAGAAGGAGTATGCCATTCTGTTCCGTTCCAGAGGGCGACATTGGCAATCGATGTATCGGTAATCCTGCCATTCTTCACAATCAGTATATCATCTTTCTCTCCACGCAAGGCAAAAAGTTTGTCCAGCATGCTACGGTCTGCACTTTTCAGTTCGTATGCGATATCATCACAGGACACCAGTTTCAAGCTAGAAACCTGCCTTATCGTATATGGAATATATACGACCTCCTCTATGTTCTCTCCATATACTACCCGGCAGCGTGTCCGTTCCTGCCAAGGTTCTGGCTTCAGAATATCCTCCAAAGAAAGTGCGGAACAATTGCCCCACACTCTTTTTCGGGTTGTATTCATACGGGCATTATGATAGGACAGATTCCACACCTTTCCACCTTCTATACGAATTGTTTCAATAAATCGGCACATATATTTTCTGTATCATTTCTTCATATTCACTTCGGGCCGTACTGCGGAATGTAATTCCTCCCCCACTTTTATACACGAATCCACCATCTGTGTGTTCCAGAAAACGGATCATAACAGCACTATCCAGATTCTTACCATCAAAATATCCCATGACTCCGGTATAAAAACCTCTGTCGTATGTTTCTGCCTCACGGATTATCTCCACCGTTTTCTTCTTGGGAGCACCGGTAATAGAACCGGCAGGAAGGAGTTCGAAGAACAACGCCCCCAACTTTTCGTGATAGTTTTCAGGTAAACGCCCTCTGATTTCAGAACTCATCTGAAGCAACCTTCCACAATGAGTATGCAGTTCGTCCAGATAGCGGTAGCGCGTAACCGTCACTTCACTAGCCACCCGGCTCAAATCGTTTCGTATCAGATCTGTAATCGTAGCATGCTCTGCCGCTTCTTTTTCATCCCTCAGTAATACGTCCTTCGCATCGGGCAACGAAGCGTCAATTGTTCCTTTCATCGGGAACGAATAAATATAGCCCTCTTTTATACGGACAAAAGTTTCAGGTGAAAACACAACAAAGCGATCATCACACCAAAGCTTATATCGTGCCGTAGCGTGAAGAAATACTTGATATAAAGAAAGATTCGTTTCAACCGGAGTGGCACACGTTAAATTTGTCAGAAATGAATTTCCCGCATACAAATTACGATGTACAATATCAAATGAACGTAAGTATTCTTCATACGATTGCGGATAAGCCTTCCAGAAAATATTTTCAGGTTTCAATTCTGATACAGAACATACATTCGCTACCTCAGGAAAAATAAAAGCCAGTTGCCCGGCAGAGATATCATCCAGTTTGGAGACCAGACATTCCGTTTCATCAAAATTAATCAGAAAGAAAAATCGGGTTCTTTCCTTTCCCAACCGGTTCATGCGGGCTATAGCCTCATTGCGGTTACAAAAAGTTAATTTGTTCATCGGGGAGAACGGGTTTTAAAAGACAAAATATAAATAGTAACACCGATAGTCACTACGGCCATTATTCCTTTGAGCCACCAATATGGAAATAAAAAAAGCACACAGTGAATAGCTGTAATCCAAAGTAATGAAACAGAGATAATTTTAGCCCGGAGCGGAATGGCTCTGTCCTCACGAAAACTGCGGATATACGGTCCCAAATACTTGTGTGCTAGCAGCCAGGTGTATAAACGTGGCGAGCCTCTGAAAAACAATGCGGCAGAAAGCAGCAAGAAAGGCGTAGTAGGCAGTATAGGAAGAAATATTCCTATAACTCCCAGCACTAAAGATATGGAACCAATGGCAACATAAATATATTTCATTGTACAAATATACGGAGAATGCGGCATATTTCACTGAAAAGACGACTAAATACATCTATATTTTCATTTTGCTTCTTTTTATTCTATCTTTGCAGAGAGTAAAAAAACAAATTAATATGGAAATAACCAGTGCCGAATTTGTAGTCAGTAATTCAAGAGCAGACATGTGCCCTCAGACTAATCTGCCGGAATATGCCTTTATAGGACGCTCTAACGTAGGAAAGTCCAGCCTCATCAACATGCTGACCAAACAGCCAAAATTGGCTATGACATCTGCAACACCCGGAAAGACATTGCTCATCAACCATTTTTTAGTCAATAAGGAATGGTATTTGGTAGACCTCCCAGGATACGGTTACGCACAGCGGGGTAAAAAAATGATGGACAAGATACAAAAGCTTATAGAATATTATGTGCTTGAACGTGAACAGATGACCTGTCTGTTTGTACTGGTAGACAGCCGTCTGGAGCCTCAGAAAATCGATCTGGAATTTATGGAGTGGCTGGGTGAAAACGGTGTACCTTTTGCTATCATTTTTACTAAATCCGACAAACAAAGCAGTGGCAAAACCAAATTCAATGTCAACCGATATATGGAGGTTTTGAAAGAACAATGGGAAGAGCTTCCACCGTATTTCATATCTTCATCGGAAAAGAAAACCGGACGAAAAGAAATTCTGGATTATATAGAGTCTATCAATAATTCACTGCAAAAATAAGTTCCGAAAAACATACCTTCAGATAGTACTAAATTTGTCTGCATGTTTACAAAAAAAATTCTCGATGTTTTTTTAAAATTTGTACGAATTTTAGAAAAACATCGAGAATTTTTTTTCTACTTTTCACCTTTTTATTTGGCTAAGCATAAAGATAAAATTATCTCACTGATTTACAAGTATATATAGAAAGCTATGCCTCTATTTCACTCAATTCAAGCCAACGCATTGTTTTCTCGTCAAGTTCATCATTCAGCATCGGAAGACGTTTTGACTTTTCTGTCAGTTCCTCCACACTAAGTGAACCGCTGCATAAAGCCTCCTCCAGTTGTTTCTTTTCTGCTTCCAGATCGGCAATTTCTTTCTCCAGCTGTTCAAACTCTTTTCTTTCCTTAAAAGTCATTCTACGCTTGTCGTTCAAGCGCACACGCTGCGTCTTTTCTTCTTTCGGTTTTACAGCTTCTTTTTCGTGCTCAGCCTTAGCCAGCTTCCAGTCGCGATAGTCTGAATAGTTTCCCGGGAAATCACGTATATCTCCCTGTCCCTTAAAGACTAACAGATGGTCTACAACCTTATCCATAAAATAGCGGTCGTGACTGACTACAATTACGCAGCCCTTAAAGCTTTGTAAATATTCCTCCAGCACCTGAAGCGTTACTATATCCAAGTCATTGGTAGGCTCGTCCAGCACCAGGAAATTAGGATTTTTCATCAGCACAGTACACAGATACAAACGGCGGCGTTCTCCTCCACTCAGTTTATAAACATAACTATGCTGCGTTTCGGGAGTAAACAGGAAATGCTGCAAGAACTGAGATGCCGTCAAACGCTTTCCGTTGCCTAGTTCGATAACCTCAGCAATATCTGTTATCACATCTATTACCTTCATCTGTTCATCAAACTGCAGTCCCTCCTGCGAATAATAACCAAAGCGGACGGTTTCACCAATATCGAGCGTACCACTGTCCGGCTTTTCCAGTCCCATCAGGATTTTTATAAAAGTAGATTTTCCTGTTCCGTTATTACCCACAATACCCATCTTCTCATAACGGGCAAAGATATACGAGAAATCGTCCAGAATCTTGATATCGCCAAAGCTCTTGCACAAATGGTTCGCTTCAAAAATCTTCGAACCAATGTACGAAGCTTTCACATCAAGCTTTACATTAGCATCATAGGAACGCTGTTTGGCTACCTTCTCCAGCTCATAAAAAGCTTCCTCACGATAGCGGGCCTTATGGCCACGTGCCTGAGGCATCCGGCGCATCCACTCCAGCTCGGTACGATACAGATTATTGGCACGTGCTATTTCGGCATTAGTAGCATCAATACGTTCCTGACGTTTTTCCAGATAATAACTGTAATTTCCCTTATATGAATAAATCTGCTTATTGTCTATTTCAATGATTTCCGAACAGACACGGTCGAGGAAATAACGGTCGTGTGTTACCATCAGCAAACTCAGGTTGGCACGATTCAGGTATTCCTCCAGCCACTCAGTCATATCCAGATCAAGATGGTTGGTCGGCTCGTCCAATATCAGCAAATCGGGTTCATTTATCAGCACATTTGCCAAAGCTACACGTTTCAGCTGCCCTCCGGAAAGATGTTTGATTTTCTGATCGAAATGACGGATTTTCAGCTGTGAGAGAATCTGCTTGGCACGGCGCTCATAGTCCCACGCCTTTTCATGCTCCATGCGGGTCAGCAAATCCTCCAATCCCGGATTGCCGGGAGTTTCCATGCACTTTTCGTATTCTTTTATCAGCTCTACCGTACTATTGCCATGATGAAAACAAGCCTCCAGAACAGTAAGTTCTTCGGGATAAGAAGGGCTCTGCTCCAGATATCCTACACGAAGATCACGACGAAACGTAATATTCCCTTCATCGTACCCTTCCTTGCCTGCCAGAATATTCAACAATGTTGTTTTTCCACTTCCATTCTTAGCAATAAGTCCGATACGCTGTCCCTGTGCAATACCAAATGATATTTCATGAAACAACACCAAATCTCCAAACGACTTTGTCAGATTTTCGACTTGTAAATATGGAATCATTCTTTTTCTTCTAAAATATTAATTGTATAATTTAATTATCAAAGTACAGCTTCCACTTCAGAGCGAATCCGTTCATACTCAGCTTTCAGGTTGCACGGCTGACCATTTTTCACCTTATTCCAAACCAGTCGGGAAGGATACACCATCACATCAGTCTGGGCAAAACGCAAAGCCGGATACTCTTCTTTGCCGTCTATTACAGTTACCCAGTCCATTCCGTCCATTTCATTCACAAGAATAGCACCGAAAGCAAAACCGAAATTCTCCCACGCCGAGCGCTGATTTGCATTAAAGCGTCCGCTATCTATCACTTTCTGTATGCTTTCTATATCAGCCTCACTGGAAGTAAAATCTTTAGTCAGCTGTTTTTTTATGGTAGATACAGCCCAGTCGTATGCTTCATTGATCGCATTAATCTCGAGTACACGTACCGGAATAATTTCTTTCCATGGTTTATCCTTTGCACCACGCACATTCAGCGAAGCTATTATCTGCTCTGCGACTTTGATATTTTCTCCTTTAGGCACAGTAAACGAACATTCAATCGAAATATTTTCTTTACCCGTCACCCAAATGTGGGAAGTATACCACACACCGTTCTCCTGAAAACTTTCCGTCAGATATGCACAACTCCATTTGCCTACCTTGACCAATTTCACTCCACGGCTTTGCTGCATTTCATAATCAATACACTCTTGTGCATATGTATGACTTTCTCCCTGATAAGCTGATATACGGAAATTTCCCATCCATTTATCAGGATTATAAAACAAGAAGCTATCTTCTGTGTCTTCAAACTCACGCCAATCGGACGGATACTCCAATGAGAACCATGAACCGGGGGATATATATTTCATCATAACTATTTGTTATTTTTACTGTACTACGTATAATTTTTGCTGTGAGGTTTTATCTTGGAATTACTTTACCGGCAGAATTTCAATCCAATAATCATCCGGATCATTGATAAAGTAAAGTCCCATTTTTTCATTTTCGAAACATACACAACCCATCTCTTTATGGAATTTGCGTACTTCATCGTAATCACCTTCTACACGCAGGCAAAGATGGCTTTCATTTTCTCCTAGCTCATAAGCTTCTGTATGGTCGCGCAACCAAGTAAGTTCGAGCAAGAAGTTCGAATGGTCATCAGCCATATACACTAAAATGAATGAACCGTCACTTGCTTCCTTACGATGTGATTCGTGTAATCCCAATGCTGTTTCATAAAACTTGATACTCTTTTCCAGATCAGTTACATTGATATTAAAATGGTCAAATCTTCCTTTTACTTGCATATTGTATATATTTTTTATTAAACTATAAATCTATTTCTTGCCCTCTTGAACGAAGCATAGGCATAGAAGCACCGTTTTTCTGAGCTATCGGCAGGAAAGCTGCTGCCTTATCGTATGCTTCATCAAAATGCATCGGTACAAAGATAGACGTTTTTATCTGTTCTACAAACTGACGCGCACCACGCATATATTCTGTACCCAAACGAGGATCAACAGGAAACATCACGACATCCATATTGCGAGTATAACTACAGATACAGTCCAGTTCAAAAAGATAATCCCGCTCATATCCTTTCCATTCAGCTTCACTGCTTTCATCCATCCAGTGCCAATTATTCAAGTCACCGGCATGAAATATTTTTTTGCCTTCCGCCTCAACAAGAAAAGATATACCCACATCTGTAGACCCGAAAGCATGCACCCGCAATACATCATCTGCATAGCAATCTCCCTTCTTCAACCATACAGCATCCGTTGAAAGAAGTTTCTCCTCATGCAAAATATCCTGCGAGAATATATACACTATATCAGGATGTTTTTCACGAAAGGTTAGTACCTCTTTATTAAAATGATCCGCATGACTGTGACTGGAAAGTACATATAATCTGCCGGGACGCTGCAACAATTCATTATGTACGATGCCACTTGACGGAGAGGCAGAATCTTCAAAGTAATCGAAAATAATGGTATATCCTTCACCTAATAAGGCAAATCCACTATGATATAAGTATATAAGCTTCATAAATATAAAGATTTACTTTCCGATAGGCTGTATATATGCACGGGTAGCCTTATCTATCTCCAAAAACATATAATTTACCTTTCCCGAATGTATCAGTTCTTCATTTTCTTTATAGATACGGGTAGCATATTCCTTCGACTTGTCAAACATAAACCGGGAAATACTTTCCTGCGATTTTCCGGCTACAGTGGAATCCAGTTTTTCTTCCGGAAAGAAATCATCCAGGTTCACATCACCTATCATCGAAGTTTCCAGAAAATGAATATTTTTATGCATGCGATCAGTATAATATCCTACAAACATATGTCTGGGGACACGCACCAGTATCGGATTTATATTGATTGCTTTCAGTAAAGATGCAAAAAGCACACTGCCATCTACACAATTAATTTGCGCCGACTGCAAAGCATCATCAAAAGTGCGGACACGTTGAGTAAAAACAACATTCGAAGACAAACTACTGTTACTGATGGAGCTATATTTGAAGTTTCTTTTCTGCAAAACATACCACAATGCATATACCTGCTTGTCGACAACCTCTTCGCTCTTGCCTTGATACCCCCAAAAACGATTAACGATACGAGCGTTCAACGCTTCACGTAAAATCTGGTCTATTTTAGGATTATCTTCATTCACATAAGCGGCAAAAAAATCTCCTGTATCGTGAAATTTCATGCGGCTGTCTATATATCCCAATAGGCATTCATTTATGCTCCGCACCGAAAATGTGTGCACCCTGCTACCCAATTCGCGTTTATTCAGTTTTAAATGCACAGAAACACTGACTGGAACAGCCTGTTCGTTTTCACGCAAAGCGTTATAATTCCATACAATATCCGGGAAAACCAAATATTCCTTTCCCGATTCGGGTAAAATAAACTCAGATACGGAACGTGAAAAAAAAGGTGTTTCGTCGACCTCTATTCTTAGCTTGCTATTGGTATAAGCACTTTTCACACGAACAGCGATGCACGATTTGGGATTACCCAAATAATTGGTATCAGCCGGAAGAATGAGATTCGCATCGGTTGTTGCCGTTGACAAAATCGTTACAGGAAATATATTCCCTCCCAATTCGTCGGAAATCTCAAAACCAGAACGAAATGGTTCATACCGATAAATATATATTCCCGTAACCAATAATATCACTACCGCCAACAGATAGGTAGAAAATTTCCACTTGTTGCCAATATGAGAAAAGAATTTTACTCCAATCATATTACTATATTTAAAATAATGTCATCCAGGAGAAGCATCAGCAACATCCTGAATGACAATACATTCAATGTAAATACTCAGATTATCTGACAGCAATACATTCAATTTCCACTAAAGCTCCCTTCGGCAAAGCCTTTACAGCAACAGCAGAACGAGCTGGGAAATCACCGTCAAAATATTTAGCATATACTCCATTCATTTCTGCAAACAATGACATATCTGCCAAAAAAACAGTAGTCTTTACAATATTTGCAGTAGTCAAACCAGCTTCTGCTAAAATATTCTTAATATTCTCGAATGACTGAGCAGTCTGTTCTGCTACCCCACCAGGAGCAAATTCACCAGTTGCAGGATCAACAGGAAGCTGACCTGACAAGAATACCATACCGTTTGCCTCGATAGCCTGGCTATACGGACCGATAGCAGCAGGAGCTTTTTCTGTAAAAATTACTTTCTTCATGTTGTTTTGTTTAGTTTTTAGTATAATAACTCAATGAATCAAATTCAACGCTAAAATAACACTTTTCTTACAAACTGAAGAAAAAAATAAAAAAAAAGGCAAGTCTATTGGATAATATCAGAAAAAGACGTAATTTTGTCAATGTAAAAACTTCTTTTTACTTACATCAAACTAAAAACAATCATTATAATCTGTAATTACTGATAGACGCATAGATAACGGCATATCCCGATTATTTGCCTGTGCGCAATCCTGCGTGCTGCGCTTTCAGATACTTACAAAATTCATTACAACATATTTATGTATAACATCATTCAACTAAATGACAAAGATTTGTCTGAATTGCAGCAGATTGCCAAAGAGTTGGGACTGAAAAAAACCAGTACGCTACGCAAGGAGGAACTGGTATACCGCATTCTGGACGAACAAGCTATCGTCGGTGCAACCAAAAAGGCGGCAGCTGCCAAAGCAAACGAAGAACGCAAAGAAGGACAGCCGCGCAAACGCTCACGCATCAGCGTAAAAAAAGAAGGCGACAAAGTGTACACAGCAACTAAAGACAAAGCACAAAAACTAGAAGCAAACACTCCTCCTTTGCCTGCACCTGCTCCAATATTCAAAGACGAAATATCTCAACCCGCAGAAGTTCAAACGGAAACAACAAATGCTGATACTGTTGCAGAAAAGCCTAAAGCAAAACGTGGCCGTAAGCCCGGCAGCAAAAACAAGACGACATTAGAAAAAGAACAACTATCAGCTCCTAAAGAAACAGAAAAACAGACTCCGGCAGTTCCAGCTCCCGTTCCTGTACCTATAGAAAACGATGATATGGAACTTCCAGCATTAAATCTCACAGGTGGTGATGATTTTATTCCAATCGAAGATCTTCCTTCAGAAAAAATAGAACTTCCTACTGAATTGCTGGGTAAATTTGAAGCTACAAAAATGGATACAGCTGCACCTGTACCTGCCGAAAAACCTGAAAAGGAAAACAAGCCTAACAATAATAAGTATCAAGCCCGTCAGCAGCGTTATAACAACAATAACAACCGCAACAACAATAACAATCAGGCAGGACGTCAACAGCAACAACATCAAAATACCAATCATCCAGCTCCTCAGAATACAACCGCTAATCTTCCTGCTCCACAGCCAGTCGTAGCAGAACAGGTTGTCCAACAGCCAAAACCGGTTGAGAAGCCTTACGAATTTGATGATATTTTATCGGGAACCGGAGTGCTGGAAATCATGCCTGACGGATATGGCTTCCTCCGTTCTTCAGACTATAATTATCTTTCTTCTCCTGATGACGTTTATGTATCTCAGTCGCAAATCAAATTATTCGGACTGAAGACTGGTGACGTAGTAGAAGGTACGATCCGTCCACCCAAAGAAGGAGAAAAATATTTCCCTCTGGTCAAAGTTTCAAAAATAAACGGACTGGACCCCGGATTGGTACGTGACCGTGTTCCATTCGACCATCTGACTCCACTCTTCCCTGACGAGAAATTCAAACTTTGCAAAGGATATGATGACAATTTATCAGCCCGTGTAGTTGATCTTTTTGCTCCAATCGGAAAAGGACAGCGTGCACTTATCGTTGCACAACCTAAAACGGGTAAAACTATATTGATGAAAGATATAGCTAATGCAATAGCTGCCAATCATCCGGAAGTATACATGATTATGCTGCTCATCGATGAACGTCCGGAAGAAGTTACAGATATGGCTCGTAGCGTAAATGCAGAAGTTATAGCCTCAACATTCGACGAACCTGCAGAACGTCACGTAAAGATTGCTGGTATCGTACTGGAAAAAGCAAAACGCATGGTAGAATGCGGACATGACGTAGTTATTTTCCTGGACTCTATTACTCGTCTGGCTCGTGCCTACAATACAGTATCTCCTGCATCTGGTAAAGTTTTGTCGGGTGGTGTTGATGCAAATGCCCTTCATAAACCGAAACGTTTCTTCGGTGCTGCGCGCAATATCGAAGGTGGCGGTTCACTGACCATCATTGCTACTGCTCTGATTGATACCGGATCGAAGATGGATGAAGTAATTTTTGAAGAATTCAAGGGAACAGGTAATATGGAACTTCAGCTCGATCGCAATTTGAGCAACAAGCGTATTTTCCCAGCAGTCAACATCACAGCGTCAAGTACACGCCGTGACGACTTATTGCTTGACAAGACAACATTAGACCGCATGTGGATTTTACGTAAATATCTTGCCGATATGAATCCAATAGAAGCTATGGATTTTGTAAAGGAACGTCTGGAAAGAGCCAAAGACAATGAAGAGTTTCTTATGAGCATGAATTCTTAACAAAACTGTTATATAGAAACTTCAGGGCTGTATCGTTCGATACAGCCCTTTTTTCATCACTAAAACCAGAAAAAACGACATACTTTATCTAACAGTAAATATAGAAATTCCATAAGATTTTTATATATTTGTAGTAACAGCATCCACGCAATTGTTCATATAAAATCTTAAAACTCTTCATGTTATGAAAAGGTTGTTTTTATTCATAGCTTTATTTGCCACGGTGTGGGAAATGAAAGCACAAAGTATCGGTGACCCGTTTAGATGGGAAACTACATTGGGATTGAATGTTTCTGATCTTGGAGGTTTAGGTTCTCGTACAGGATTTCATATCGGAGCAAGATTTGAGATTCCCATTTTCGCAATGAATGAAAAGACATATATAAATGCAGGAACAATTTTGTCTTTAAAAGGCTGTTCTCAAGATCATAGAATTTTGGGAAGTATAAAAACAAATCCTTATTATTTGGATATCCCTATTCATTTCGGCTATAGACATTCCATCACGAGAAAAGTTTCAGTATTCGCCGAAGCCGGTCCATACTTCAGTATTGGCCTATTCGGCAAACACAAGATAGAACAAATATCAGCTACAGCAGATGGAGGCAGTGACCCGAATATCGTAAAAGAAGACTATACTGAGAATGTATTCGGCAGTAATGGACTAAAACGCTTCGACTTTGGATTAGGATTCAGAATAGGAGCAGAACTACAAAAAAGATATTCTGTATCTTTAGGATATGACTGGGGATTAATAGACGAATATACCTCCGATACAGATAAAAATAATACAAGCATTTATGAAACTCCTACTTTAAGAAATAGAAATCTAACAATTTCTTTAAGCTATAAATTCTAATAAAATATCAGCCCTCAACTCTAGAATCGGAAGACATTAAAAATGAGGGTGTGTCAAAATGCATACCCTCTTTTTTTATGACAAAGCCCCGACTTTCC
>ERZ809194.228-NODE-228-length-35342-cov-37.806133_pt1 | contig 35342 bp, 49 predicted proteins | sample MGYA00520517_ERZ809194 | MGnify/ENA primary metagenome ERZ809194 (study PRJEB31570, sample SAMEA3213003) | Homo sapiens | biome: human-gut; feature: human gut; material: fecal | place: Sweden | collected 2011 ... | reverse complement strand
TTACTACGCCACGGTATTCACGGATAGGGTGGCCTTCAATGGTTGGAGTGGTACTCAAAATCATAACGTATGTTCTAAATAATTGAAAATTAAAAACTTATGCAGACTGCTTTTTCCTTGTGCAGTTTTTATTCAGGTTTTTCACGATTTCGGGCGTGAAGCCAGTCGCATAGAACTCTCCAGAGCCAAGGAGCAGCCAGTATGGGTTGATGTGGTAATCACGTACCAGGAACTGAACCCAAGACGGACGAAAGCGACCGTAGTACTCGGCAGGCTTTTCTCGCAGGGACATGATGTTCCAGCGGTTGAGACCATACCGGTCAGTTATCGTCTTCAGACCGCCAATGCAACCATCAGCCTTCAGGCGGTCGATGGCAGTGAAGAAGCGAACGACTATATCCACATCAGCGGACATCAGATTTTTATCTTCCATAATCTTTCTGTTTTTGATATGCACGACTGAAAACGCTTTCCAGCCTTGCCCGGTGGTTATTCAATCTTTGTGACCAGTCCTGCAACTGAGCCAGCGTTGGGCGAGAAGCCAGCAGTCCATCCACATCGGAAGGGGTGAGCACTGGCAAGTATTTCTCGTAGGCGAGAAGAACACTAAGATACTTCATTCAAACACGAATTGACGAGGTTGTTTCTTTCTTTTAATTTCATCAAAGCCACCTTTGGCAACATCAGCTAGACTTTTGTAGGTATAGAATGATGAGGATGGAAGAAACCCTTTTTTGTTTTCGATTGTAACACCTTCTGCGGATGGGATAAAGAGGAAACCTTCTACCTTTCCTGTTGTTACCTCGTTTCCGTCAATCGTGTCGTCAAGCCTGTAAGTCCTACCCTTTTCTTCACCTTCAAGTGAGACAAGAAATTTGAGCGTTCTTTGCAGTTCGTTTCTTCCACGAAACCTAAGATAGAAAGATTCAATCATCTTAGCTGAATTAACATTGTTTATCTGCCAGTAATACACCGTGTCTTTTTGCGGCTCAAAAACGGTGTAGCTAATAACTGGAGAAACGTCATAACTCCTAGATAGAAGTGTTTGCGAACGCACACCCATGCACGCAAGCGAAAGCACGAATAACATTATAATCTTTTTCATATTACTTTTAGTTTAAATGATTAATATTTCTGACCGACAATGGCAAGCAGCGTTTTTACCTGACTTTGCAGGAACTCATTTTGTTCTCTCAGCAGTTTATTCTCAGCAGCCAAGGCAGCATCGACACCAAGAGACTGGGAGACATTAGGACTGTTCGAGCCATTGACATTTGAGCCTATAACAGCCTCTTCCATCTCAGCAGGGAGAGGAGGGGCACATCTATCGATGATTTCCTTTATCTTTTGGATAAAATCAATTTTTATGGTTTTGCGACCAAGACGAGCCTGCACATTCTGTGGTGTAGTCCCCAGTTCTCTAGCTATATCGCTCATTGTCAAGCCCGAACGCTTTATATACTGCTTTAATTCTTCTCCACTCATAATTGTAAATCAATTTAAAATTAATTAAAAACTTACTAAAAACAACTACAAAACAATTGTTTTTCAATTTTCTTTTTGTGTCTTTGCAACCGAATTACAGAACGAGTTTAAAAACTCTTTTGCAAAGATAAAGAAAATAATTTAAAATACAAATAAAAATGGAAGAAAATTTTAATTATGATTTTCGGACACCGTTGCAGAAGCAGCAGGACGAACGAAAGAAGAACATCATAGCGATGTTTGCAGATTTCCGAGCAAAAGCACCTGCCGAGACCTCAGACAGCAGAATAATGCTCGCAGTATCACAGCGTGTTGGTTGCACCCAGCAGAACGTGCGTGTTATCCTCATCAAGGCAGGAGTTATTACACCAAAGAAGAGGCGTGCAGCCGTGCGCAAGTAATCAAGTGAAACTATTAAACATTCAGAGCGTATGAAAAAGTTTATCGAGATTATCACAAGTGATGAAGTATTATCCCTGGCATTTGCCATCGTATTAGTAACTTTAATCTTTTGGAGGGCTTAGTTATGACGAACGAAGAACCAAAGGTAGCAGACGCAGGCAGATACACTATGACAGAGACCTGTAAGGTGCTTGGCATCCATCGCAACACCCTGCGCAGATGGTTGCAGGCTGGTAAGATTAAGGTAAAGTTCCGCAGAATCGACAACCGCAAGGTCTTCGAGGGAAGCGAGATTAAAAAAGTCTGGAGGATTGCCCTATGATGAATTTATACGAAAAAGCGAAGCATCTTTCCGCCAAGTGGGAGCAGGAGCGAAAGGACAACAAGCGACTGGCAACCATGAAGGAAGCGGAAAGACGCATTCAGGTAAGGGAGTTCGACAATATGCTTTGTCTGTCACTTGACGGAATACCGGTACTCCCGATGAGCGAGTTCAACAAGCAGACGCTTGCGGACGCACGTCTGACATTCTTCAACTATTTAATCAGACGGTAAGACATGAAACCAAAAATTATTGAGGAGTGCAGGAAGGCAATGTACGATGCCGTTTGGCTGGAGATAGACCGTGATCCACAGCGACCAGCGGTTGCAAGGGTAGACATCAAGACCAAGGCAGGCGACATATGCGTATGGTGCGACAGAACCGGGAACACAGCGGTCGTTTCGCACAAGAATAACAACAACGACAGCGAGCGGCTGGAGGAAGCCATCGAGGGCTGCGTTAACTATCAAGACGTGATGGACGACTGGCTGGAAGAGAACAGCCAATACGCAGACCAAGACCCGATGGACGCCTTCGAGGAAAGCAGGCTCGACAGCCTTATGGCTCAACTGGTTTGACTACATAAGTTTTTGCTTAGCTTATATGCTGAAACCCTGCAGCGGCAGGGCAAAGGGCGCACGCAAAACTCATTTTTCAAGGTTATCTAAAATTAGTTGTTTTTACCATGTAATATGCGGAAACTACAGCGTGCGCCCTGCAACGGAAGGGCGTCCACCAGCAGCAGGATAGGGTGGTGGTAAATCTAGGAACCGACTGGGGTTCGAATCCCCAGCCTTCCACTAGCGTTAATTAAAAGATTATGTCGAACAATAAAAAGAAAAATTATGGAAAATGAAATTATCAATGTGAGCGGTGGAGAGATGCTGGAAGCTATCAACCGCTCGGAGATTGACGGACAGATTGCCACAGCGCACAAGTTCCCGAGAGACATCATGCAGTGCAAGCAGAATATGGTAGCATTGGCAGCCATGGACGATGATGTAGCCTACAACTGCTTCTATCATCTGGAGCGCAAGGACAAGGACGGAAAGACAACAGTAATCGAGGGTCCTAGCGTCAGGTTTACGGAAATCATTTCCGCCTGCTGGAAGAACCTGCGCATCGCTGGTCGCATCATCGCAAACGATGGAAAGACCATCACGGCACAAGGCGTCTGCCATGACTTAGAAAGTAATGTTGCCTACTCTACAGAAGTAAAGCGAAGCATCCTGACATCGAAGGGATACACATACTCGCAGGACATGCAGGTGGTAGTTGGCAATGCAGCCGTGGCGATCGCCCAGCGTAATGCAATCTGCAAGGTCGTTCCGCAGGTATTGATTGCAAGCGTGGTTAAGGAAGTGCAGGCGAAGGCACTCGAGCACATCAAGCAGACTGGCGTAAAGAGCCAGTGGAAGAGCTGCGTAGCCTGCTTCCAAGTGTACCAGGTAACAGACCTTATGCTGCTGGAATACCTGGGCAAGAAATCTGCAGAGGAAGTCACGGCAGAGGATATCCAGAAGCTGGCTGGTGTGTACAATGCCATAAAGGAAGGAACGACCACCGTAGAGGATACCTTCAAGAAGCCAAAGCAGCAGGAAGCCATCGCACAGCAGGCGCAGGCAGCAGCCGAGAGCGCACAGAAGAAGGCAGAGAAGGCAATGAGCCGCAGCCAAGGCAAGACTGGCACAGCAGCGAAGAAGTAGTTTAGTTTATAATGTTATAGCGTTTGCCCGAACCGCCACGGCACAACCTATGGGGTGGGCTCCCATCATAACCTACCAAGGGAAGCCGTGGCAACTATTAAACATTCAGTAAAATTATGGCAGAAAAAGAAAACAATCAGAGAAAAGAGAGCACCATCGACAAGTACTTCGAGAATACCTCAAAGGGATTCGATGAATGGGTCGAGGAAAACGAGGAAGAGAGAAGCTATTTGCAGATTGCGGCAGAGTGCACTGGAGATAAAGACGAAGAAGGGAAACCTGGCTACGATTTCATCGTGGCTTACGCAGGTAAAACCAAATTCCTCGCAGACGGACTTTATCAGGACATGAAAGATGATAAAGTCCTCCGCTCGATTGTTATTACAGCAGCTAAAAAGTTCTTAATGGATAAATAAAAACATTCAGGCAATGAAACAGATAATCAAGTACAAAAGCAGAGAAGAGTGGTTGAAGAACCGCTCAAAGGGAATAGGTGCATCAGAGGCAGGAACAGTACTGGGACTGAACCCATGGGAGACCCCATACCAGCTGTGGAGACGCAAGAAGGGTATCGACCCACCAAAGGTTGAGAACTTTGCGATGGTTGCAGGACACCTGCTGGAGGATGCCGTGGCGCAGTTCTACAAGAGAGAGAGCCACTGCCACATCATCAAGGCGAGCACTGACGACTACACCATCACGAACACCGATACTCCGTACCTTCGTGTTTCTCCTGACCGCACCTTCTGGAGAACCGGGGCAACGCACAACGAAGCGAGCAAGAGCATCCTCGAGTGCAAGACCACGCAGATGCAGATAGACGCAGACGACCTTCCGAAACATTGGTTCTGCCAGCTTCAGATGAACCTCGGAGTGGGCGAATACAAGGATGGAGCACTTGCCTGGCTGACAGCAGGCAGGGAGTTCGGCTACCGTGACATAGACTTCGACCCCGAATTCTTCGGATGGATGAGGGACGAGATAACCAAGTTCTGGCTTGACTACATCGTGGGCAACCAAGAGCCGCCAGCCTACAGCGCACAAGACGTTCTCCTGAAGTCGCCACTGCACAAGGCAGGAAAGGAGATTGAAGCCACAGCCGAAGTCGGTGACATGCTCATCGAGTTGAAGGAAATCAAGGAGAAGAGCAAGACACTGGAGAACCGACAGAAGGAAATCGAGGACAACTTGAAGCTGTTCTTCGGGGATGCAGAGAGCATCGTGGACGGAAACGGCAAGACGCTGGCAACGTGGAAAGCACCAAAGGCAAGCGAGAAGTTCGATGCCAAGGCTTTTCAGACAGACCATCCCGAGGAATGCGCTGCCTACATCAAGCAGGTGCAAGGCGCAAGAAGATTGCTCATTAAGTAAAGGCAGGGCTTATGGCTAGCGTTACTATATCAAAAACCGACCTAAGGAATATAATTTCCCAACTGGAGAATTATATTTCCCTAGGTGGGAAAGTGACAGCACCGACCGACACAAGCCAGCGGAACAAAATCCGGATGGCTACAGTCTTAAAACGGAAGCTGGAAAAGAAATTATCATTATCAGAATAAAACATCATGAGTGATTCATTTATCATATACACATCATATTTAAAAATCTTCGAGCAACTGACCGATGCACAACTCGGGCAGCTAACAAGGCACATGCTTTCTTTTGCTAAGACTGGCGAAGAACCTAACATTGAAGATCCTATCGTTAAGTTATCATTCGCATTCATCAAAGATGATATGGAGCGAAATAAGCGTAAATACGAAGAAAAGTGCGAGCGTCTCCGGGCAAATGCACGAAAACGCTGGGATAATAAAAAACAATTGGATGCAGAAGCAGGTGAAGGCATGCAAAAGCATACAGACGTATACAAAAGCATGCAAAAGCATGCAAATGCACAAATTGCAATGCATAATGATAATGAATATGTAAATGATAATGTTTATGATAATGTAGATGTTAATGATGTTTCTTTAGAAACAGATAATAAACCTTCTAAAGAAGGTATTCAGAGTGCATCGGTCAAGACCGAAGCACCCGGTGGCGGCAAGGTTTTAAAATCTCAAAAGATAGACTATGCAGCCGTCAAGGAATACTGGAACCGCAAGCATGATGAGACGAAGAGTGCGATGCCGCCTATTACGCTCATGACTGAGAACCGCAAGGTGATGGTCAAGGCAAGGGTTCGTCAATGCAAGGGAGACGTGAAAACTCTGTACCGGGTAATTGACATTGCGATGGCATCTGACTTCATGAACGGCAATAATAAGCATGGCTGGCTCGGAAAGTTTGATTGGATATTCGGTAATGAGCAGAATTTCGCAAAGGTGCTGGAAGGTAACTTCAACAACGAGACAGCCGCAAGCCAGCAGCCGCAATCGGCAGCAGCCAGGGCGCAGGATCCTGCGGCAACGGCAAGACCGAGCATCGGGGAACTCTACGAGCAAGCCAAGCACCAGCAGCCAGCGAGCCAGCAGAGCCAAGACAACAAGTTCCGGTGGGTAATCCAGCAGAACCTCGAAGACTTGAAGAAGAACCCGAACAACAAGCCAGCAAAGGATTCGCTGACAAGATACTACGAACGTGGAGTTCTGCAGCGGCTGGGCATCGACTGGAAGCCCGAAAAATAACGAATGAGGGCAAAATAAGCCGCTCTGGGACGTTTTCACGCTTCGGGCGGTAAATTATAAGTCAAACAGATTTTAAACGCTTAAAACAAAAGAATTATGGCAGAATACAATAATCAGAGCATTGACATCGACTTAGAGGTTATGTTCAACAACTTATCGGATGAAGACCAGGAGGAATTTTTGGTCGACATGTTTCAAAACTTATCGGAAGAAGAAAGCAGAAAGAATGTGGTAAAAGACAATATCTGGTATTTAGATGCTGACTCAACTGTCGACATCATTGAGGAGGCATTCAATACGTTGAACAGTTCAAGCAGACAAGAAGCAGCAGAGCGCATCGCAGACGCACTGGCATCTGAGCAGCGTGAAGCACTTGTTAAGTATATCAAGGAGGGATAGATATGGAAAAAGAAGTAATTGTAATTAATAAACCGATCGAAACAGCCAAGGATTTCGAGGAAGGTACATTACTGAACGTTAACGGTAGATTACTGAAAGTAGTGTCGGATGATGATGTACCTGCACAGCAGAATACTTGCGATATATGTGCTCTTGATACTGAAGGGTTGACAGAATTTTGCCCTTGTGCAAGATGTGGCGGTATTCACTTTAAAGAGATTAAAGACCATGAATGAGTTATTTTTTCACGAATGCAGAGCCGCAGGGCTCGTATTCAAGACATCGAACGATTGGTTCAAGTGGTTGACAGATAACAGCTACGACATCAAGAAGCCGGTCGCAGAGCACGAAGGCTTCCAGTACAACATCAAGGATGAGTGCATCAATCCGCACGTAATCGAGTATGCCGCAGAGGGTGCAGACAACTGGGGATGGAAGGTAATGACCGCCAACACCCAGTTCGGCTGGATATGGGGATACAGCATTCAGAAAGGGAAGCACGGATATGACAGTCCGGTTGGTTACCCTAGCCGATATGACACTCTCAGCATCTTCTACGGTAATGAGAAAGAAGCGGTTCAAGATGCTCTGACCTGCATCATCAGAGACCTCGAGAAGAATGCTGGAACCAAGAACACCAACCTCCTTCTCTGGGCAGCAAAGAAGAAGCGGGCAGACATCATTCATCCACAGCAGGAACTTTTTAAATAGCAAAAAGATATGGTTAGACAACAGATAGGCTTTTTGATGATCGTAGTAGCAGCTACGATTGGTGTAATTGCATTATCAGCAATTTCAGACACTATCCGGCAGTGGAAGACGCTGGACAAGGAAGGAAAGATTGGCGGCTGCGTAATGGTTGCATTGCTCCTATGGGCGACAATCACGACAGCGGCTCTCGGTATTTTATTATAAACAGAAATAGTATGAAAAAGATAGAAATCATCACGGACGAACACCGACATCACGTATACATCGGCAACACCGATTTCTGGCTCGACACCCAGGAACTGGTGGAACTGTACAAGAAACTAGGACACGTTAAGTTATAAACAAAAATAAAAAACATTCAGACAATGGAACAGAAAGATATTGATATTTACGAGATTTTGAAAGACATGCCAGACGGCACTTCACTCTACACACCAATGGTTGGAAATGTTGAATTAACCTCTGTTGCAACCAACAAGGAAGCAGGAGAAGCAATCTGGACAGAGAATAGAAACGGAGAATTTTCATTCGACAAGAGCGGAAGATGGATGGTTGGAGGAGAAGTTCTGCTCTTCCCTTCCAACGAAATGAGAGACTGGAGCAAGTTCTTTAAGAAGGGAGACGTGCTGGAGTATGTAGGCGACAAGAAATTACAAGGAACCTGCACATTTGAGAAATACGAGGATGAGACGAAGACACGATTTTTCGGAAGATTCGTCAAGGAGAAAGAAGTACTTAACCCAAACCGTTCTGCGAATTTCCGAACAGTCGATTGGGTCAAGAAATATGACCCAACTGGATATATCCGATTCGTTGAAGAGCGGCTCGGTGGCAAGTTGAACCGTAAAACTCTGGAGATTGAGAAGGCTCAGCCAGAGTTCAAGGATGGAGATGTTTTGTTCGTGAAATGTAAGGGCAGTGCTTTTATCGAAATCTTTAATTACTCTAAAAAGAATGGTGACTTATACGACCACGCTTCACTAGACACTACAACACATGAATTAGATATTAGTGGTGAATATAAAATATTCAAAGAGAATATCATGGAAATTCGCCTTTCCACAGAAGCAGAGAAACAACAACTCTTCTCAGCTTTAGAAAAAGAAGGAAAGGCTTGGGATGCTGAGAAGAAGCAAGTTGTTGACTTGAAGCCCGCGAAACCAACGTTTGAAATCGGAAAACTCTACGTCTTCAATGAGGATGATGAGGACGGAGAGCTGACAATCATCGGCAAGCTCATCGACAAGAACGAAAGCGAAGATACGCTGACATTCGGCAACCAGTATGAGATTGAGACCGAGAAGTTCGTGACCGACCAGACCTTCGACCTGCGTATCAGCGTTAACAAGGAACTGCGAGAAGCTACAGAGCTCGAGGTCGAAATATTCAATAAGCATTATGCTATCTGGAAGAAAGAGAAGGAAGCGAAGGAACATCGAGCCTTCAAGCCTTTCGACAAGGTTCTCGTTAGGTGCGGAAAACGTTGCGAATGGATTCCAGCGTTCTTTGTCCGTGACCGTGGAGAGGACTTAGCGTGGAGATACGAAGTCTTGCCTATCAACAACGGAAAAACATCAGATTTCGCCAGCTGCATCCCATACGAGGGACACGAGAACATAGCCTTCACTGACTACGACATCGAGAATTTACCATTCTAGTGGACGTATGGCGAGTGAAATATGCAAGGATTGCGATGCCGGGCGAAACTGCATAAATGGCATATACTGCCCGGCACGCAAGCAATATGTAGAACATCAGGTAATACTTGAATGCAATGAGCGATTTCGCAACAAGGGAGAAGAACAGAACCTACTACCAGGAACACCGGGAACAGATCCTCAGAGCCACGAAAGAGTGGCGAAAGAGAAACCGGGAAAAATACCGGGCGTATCAAAAGGAGTACTGGAGCAAGCATTATAGAAACTACGGTACGAAGAACCGGGTAGCCGACAGAGCGATGCGTGAGAGGAAGAAGCCGGACGTAGAGAAGGCTCTTTCAATGTTCAAGAATCCGCAGCAGGCAGCGCATCTGGCATGGCTGCTCGAAAACAAAAAGAATAATCGGTCGTGAGTTCAATAATAGAGTTTTAAACCAGCGAGGACAGAAGGGGATAGGCTCTCATATATCGGCAACGTAATAAAGTCTTATAACATCTTGAAATTACTATATGAAAGCCGGAAACGCATCTACCGAAGTCTGACAACAAACAAAGAAAGCGAGGTGGTACATGAAGAAGTAAGAAAAAGAAATCGTTAGAAATTATGCTTTTATTCATATTCGGCTGGCGGTGGAAGAAGGAAGAACCCTGCAACATATACATTTTGTTATTCATTATTTTGCCCGCAGGCGCAACTTCCGGAATCCCTGCCAGCTTTCTCTATCTTAACCGAAAAGAAGGGAAAGAAAGGGGTAGGGGAAAGATAGGGATAATAACGCATGTGTGCACGTATATGCGCACGTAAAGGGTGCTGGATAATAAACTACACCAGTAAAACAAAATAAACGCTTATGCGTGAAATTTAAACAAAATAAGTACTTTAAAGAAAAAAATGGAAAAAGGAACAGTTATAATTGGAATCGACCCCGACAACCAGGAAAGCGGTGTCGGTGCAGTATATGACGACAAGAAGTTTCTAGCCTATAAAATGAACTTCCCAGCTTTGATAGATTACCTCAGAGCAATGAACGAGAGTTGCAAGAAGATTAAGGTCGTTATTGAAGGCGGTTGGCTTAATAAGAGTAATTGGCATGTGCTTAATCGGTTCATGACAGCAGTCAAGGCAGCAGCCATCGGACGCTCTACCGGAATGAACCATCAGACCGGAATTCTTATCGTTGAGTGCTGCAAACACTACAATATCCCCTGTGAAATCATCAAGCCACTGAAGAAGTGCTGGAAGGGTAAAGACGGAAAAATCACGCAAGAAGAAATTGCTTATTTTGTAAACCCTGACGGTAAGATGCCGAGAATGAACCAAGACCAGAGAGATGCACTTCTCCTAGCATGGGTCTGTGCAGGATACCCGGTCAGAGTGAAGCCGAAGAAACCGCAGACAACCCTGCAGAAGACCATCCGATCCTTTGATGGATAATACAAAAACGAAGTGTTGGAAAAAGTTAAAAGTGTGCGAAGAACGAACAACTAAAGCGAAAAAGTCGTATCTTTGCGCCAATGTTTATCAGATAATCAGTTTTTTCGAACTTAAAACAAGAAGAATATGAAAACAGAAGAAATCGCACTATCGAGGGTCAGCGAGAACGAGGCGAACCCGAGAACCATAACTGAGGCGAATTTTCAAAAGCTGGTAAAGAGCATCCTTGTCTTCCCTAAGATGCTCCAGCTTCGCCCTATAGTCGTAGACGAAACCTACAAGGCACTGGGTGGCAATATGAGAACGAGGGCACTCTGCCACATCGTGAGCATGACACCGGAAGCCATCATGGACGTTCTCGACACAGACCAGCGGCTGACCGATGCAGAGAAGCTGGCAATCGCCAACTACTGGAGCCAGTGGAAGGAGCAGCCGACAGCATCCATCGTCAAGGCATCAGACCTCACGGAAGCGCAAAAGAAAGAATTCATTATCAAGGACAATGCAGGCTTCGGAGACTGGGATACCGAAGCACTGGCAAACCAGTTTGGAGACCAGCCGTTGACGGACTGGGCAATCCCACAATGGATTCTCGGTATGGCAGGCATCAGCAATGAGCAAAATGAGGGGGGCGATACTCCAACGGAAGGAGAAGGAGCACCGAGACCAAGCCTAGTGGATAAGTTTGTCGTTCCTCCCTTCTCAATCCTAGACACACGCCAAGGCTACTGGGTTGAGCGCAAGAAGCAATGGCGTGCCATCGTTTCCAGCAAGGACATCGGGGCAAGCCGTGAACAGACCCTCGTCAGTTCCAAGGAAATGCGATACAAGGAACTGTACAGCAAGAGCGAGAAGTTAAGAAAAGAGAAAGGCATCTCTTTCGATGAGTATCTCGAGAACTATGTATCGCCCGAAGAGAAAGCCAAGGCAGACCGTAGCGTATTGGCGCAGGGTACAAGCCTTTTCGACCCAGTACTGGCTGAAATCATCATGCGATGGTTCTGCAAGCCACATGGAAAGATTATCGACCCATTCGGAGGAGAGCAGACAAAGGGCGTTGTCGCTGGCACGCTAGGCTACGACTACCAGGCTGTGGAAATCCGCAAGGAGCAGGTCGACATCAACACAGAAGCGACCAAGGACTACGGCAGCGTGAAATATTTCTGCGGTGATTCAAACAACATAGGGCAGATAATCAAAGACAGCGATTTCGACCTCTGCTTCACCTCGCCACCATATTACGACCTCGAAGTCTATAGCAAGGAAGATATGAGCGCACTCGGCACATACGAGGAATTTATGAGCCAGTACGAAAACATCTTCAGACAATGCGTAGACAAAATGAAGGATGGCTCATTCCTGGTTGTCAAGATTGGGGAGGTTCGAAACAAGAAGAACGGAGAGTACCGGAATTTCGTTGGAGACAATATCTCCACTTTCCTGCGGCTCGGTCTTCACTATTACAACGAACTCATCCTGATCGAGCAGGTCGCATCCCGATGCTTGAGAGCAGACGGAGGCATGAAGTCACGCAAGACACAGAAGTGCCACCAAAACGTTCTCGTTTTCTACAAGGGCGAAATGGACGAAATCAAGAAGACATTCGAGGAAATGAGAATGCCCGAAAAGATGCACACAAACGTGCTGGTATTCTACAAAGGCGACCCGAAACACGTTCAAGACCATTTCCAGCCTATAGAATACAACGAGGAAGAAGCGCAACAGCTTGCGGACACCTTCAACAGCGTAGCACCAGCAGGAGAGGAAGAACAACCAGCAGAGAAAGGAGGGAGCGATGAAGGCACAGACGATTGACATCAGCCAAAGGGCAAAAACAATCCGTGCCTGTATCATCAAACGGCACATGGAAGAGAACCACATCGACCGCTGCGTCTGTTTCTCCTGCGGCAACGCATCAAGAGCCATCAAGGAGGCAGGCATCCCCTGCGTGGAAATTTCTCCCGGTGGCGATTTGAGAGCTAACCGATGGTGGAGCATGAACGAGATACGCAACACCTTCCCAGATTCCTTCGATGCAACCAGCGGACACCTGCCCATGGACATTATGAACCAATTGGCAGCGGAGTACCGAACGACTTTTTCCGACATCATAAAGGAAGGTCAGACCTACACCATACCGACTGGCAGCGGAGAGACCGTCATCTGCTTGCGGATGGCTTTTCCTAACTCGCATTTTATTGCGAAATGGGATAACCAAGACCAAAGTTGCGAGTACTCAGACCAAGCGCCGATGGCGCAACTGGTAAAATCCACTGGAGAATGGGAGATAATAAACGGATGAGACAATATGCGGACGTATGCGGCACGTTCTAAAGCCATGCGCATAACTAAGCGTGATTGAAACGTTCGAGCCGTGTGCGCGAAATTCGCAGAAAATAACTTCAAGAAATAAACATTATGCCACAAGGTAATAACAACAAACATCGAGCGCAGAAAATCGACATTGAGAACCGCCTGCAGATTATCGCACCCCTATACCGCAAGGGATGGACGGAGCGAGAAATCACGGCAGAGGTTCGCAAGCGGCTCGACAGACCGAAATACAACCAAGCACACTGCGACATTCAGCGGTTATTGAAGGAGTGGAGGGAAGAGAGGCTGACCGACACAGACGAGAAAATAACCAGCGAGGTGGCAAGGTTGAAGCTGGTGATACGTGAAGCCTGGGAAGCGTGGGAGAAATCCAAGGAAGACTACCACTTGCAGAAATCAACCCAGCATGGACTGCCAATCGTAGATGAGCGAGGAAAGCAGGTTTCCATAGAGACCGTCAAGGCGATAATGTACGATGCCGAGAAACGAGGATTCGGAGAACCACGCTACCTCGACATCATCCTAAAGGCAGAGACGCAGATTTGCAAGCTGCTCGGACTTGATAATGTCGTTCTCGACCTGAACGCAGGCTTCCAAGGCGGCATCGAGGTACGCTACATCAACTCGGGACACCAGTGTGCATCCAGCGAGCAGGAAGTAATCGAGCGTGAGGGATTGGATAAAGAATAATTTAACCATAATTTTGTTTTAAGTTTATTGTTTGAAAGAATGGCACTATTTGACGTTATTGGTGAACTGTATGACCCGAATGCGGACGTGAAGCCAAGGTTTCTTGTGAACCAAGGAGGCACGTCCTCTGGGAAGACATACACCATCATGCAGCGTCTTATAGTGCTTTCTTTTGAGCATCCGATGGCAATTATCACGGTGTGCGGTCAAGACCTCCCGAACCTTAAGGTGGGAGCCATGCGAGACCTCGACACCATCCTGCACACAAGGGCAGAACTGCTGGACTGGTTCAAGAACAACAAGAGCGACAGCAGCTACAGAGGTAAGAATGGCTCAATCATCGAGTTCAAGAGTTATCAAGATGCGCAGGACGCAAAGAACGGAAAGCGAGACTATCTGTTCGTGAACGAGGCGAACGGTGTGCCCTACGAAGTGTTTTGGCAGCTTGCCATCCGAACCAGAAAGCAGGTGTTCATCGACTACAACCCAAGCGCACGCTTCTGGGTGCACAACAATATCATCGGCAGGGATGATTGCAGGTTGATCCTGAGCGACCACCGAAACAACCGATTCCTTACTGAGCAGGAGCACAAGAAAATTGAAGAGATTGACGACCCCGAACTGTGGCGAGTTTATGCAAGAGGACTGACCGGAAAGATAACCGGACTTATCTTCACCAACTGGGGCATCGTTAACAAGCTTCCACCAAGGGATGAGTGGAAGATGGAATGCAGGGGTATGGACTTCGGATTCACCAACGACCCAACTGCGCTGGAGCACGTTGTATTGGCGCACGGAGAGTTGTGGGTGGACGAAGAAATTTACCAGCCGGGTCTGACGAACGAAGACATCGCAGAACGATGCAAGGAAAACGGACTGACGAAACGAGACCTTATCATTGCGGATTCGGCAGAGCCTAAGAGCATTCGGGAGATACACAACCGAGGGCTGTGGATAATACCAAGCACCAAGGGAGCGGACAGTATCAACAACGGAATCGACATCCTGAAGCGTTTCCGCATCAACATAACAAGACGCAGCCACGGCATCATCGGGAACATTCAGCAATACAAGTGGAAGAAGTCAAGGGATGGAGAGACTACGAACCAGCCTATAGACGCATTCAATCACGGAATAGACGCAATACGATATGTAGCCCTGAAGAAGCTATCCGTAGCAAGCCACGGAACCGCTAGGGCGCACGTATTGAGGCAAAGATAACTAAAAAATTATAAAGCGTATGGATATTAACACTACATTCAAGTACTGGCTGGCAGTTGCTAGGCACACCAGCTACAAAATCGGCAAGCAGCCACGACCTGCATTTGTCGGAGGGAAACAAGTGCCCGACAATCTCAACCAGCTATCCATCGGGCAGCTTATAGACCTTTCCCAGCTATCAGACAGCGAGGAAAGTCTGTATCAGATAGTGACAACCGTCCTCGGTCTGAGCCGCAAGGAAGTGGAGCAGGCTAGGGCGGTTGATGTTGTTATGCTCATCGGTTGGGTAACATCAGAGGTGGAGCGCATCAACAAGCTCTTCGAGAGTACCGACACAGCGAAGCCAACGAGACTGGAGAAGGAGGCAGGCATCGATACCCTGCGGTTCGGACTGTTCGGCATGCTGGACTGGTATGCGGTAAGGATGGGCATCAGCGACCACGACCAGGTTCTGAAAACTCCATGGCTTCGAATCTACAAGTGCATGGAAATGGACAACAAGAGAAGCGTGTACGAGCGTAACCTGCAGAAGTTGCAGGCAGAGGAAATGAAACGTAAATCCAGATAATTATGGCAACAATCAGAGAAACATTGAAGCAGCTGGCAGCAGACACGCTACCAGACTACACCTACCTTTTCGAGGACTGGGACACAGCGGACACCAAGCTGGAGAAACTAAGCTACCCAGCTATCGTGTGCATCATCCCAGCCAGCGGCACGACAGAGATACGCAACGGAAGGGTATACGACACCGTAAACGTTGCCCTTGCTTATCTCGACACCGTACCAAGGGGAGCAGAAGGAGAAGACAACGGAGAGTGCATCGACCGAATGAAGGTGGCAGGGGCGAGGATGATACGAGCCATCAACCAGTCGCACCAGTTTGAACCACTGGAAGGGCAGCAGTACTACGAGACCATCATCGAGCGTCTGAGCACGATCGTGTCGGGCGTAATGTACTCCCTTCAGCTGACACAGAGCATAGGAGGGTGTGAGGTATGAGCAAGGGAGGCATTCAATTCGAACCAAAGGCGGCATCGCTCATCATGCGTGAGGAAGTGGAGAGAGCACGGCAGCTTATCATCAACCACATTCGTATCAACGGACAGAACGCATCAGGGCGCACCATAGCGAGCCTAAAGGTGGAGCAGCCCAGCGAGGAAGAAACCATCCTCTGGGGACACAAGCCATTCGGGGTGCTGGAGACCGGACGAAGGGCAGGAAAGATACCATACGGCTTCCGTGGCATCATCCGGCAGTGGATGAAAGACAAGGGACTGCATGGCAGACCTATACCCTACAAGACCGACCGGGCACACAAGTATACACCACAAGAGCGTGGCGACATGAGCATGGCAGGAGCCATCGCCCACACCATCGCCAACAAGGGTTCTAAACTGCACCGGACTGGCGGCAGGGCTGACGTATACAGCAACGTTGTGCCCGACACAATGAAACGGCTCGGACAGCGACTTATTTTCTTAATCCACCAGTCGGTGGGAAGTATCAAATTAAACAATGAGACGGTATGAGAGAGACTACAACAAACAATATCACGATTCAATACCTGGACGCTGTAGGATTCGCATTCTTGCCTTGCATCATCAAGGCGAGCGGAAATAACCTATCATGGATTGAGGTAATAATCAGATGTGACAACATGGAACGAGCCTACAATGTGGAGGCGTTCAAAGGTGTGTGCATAACGGACTTCAAGACATACGTGCAAGCTCTTTTTGACGGACGTATCAATGCAGCCTACGATTGGACGATAGGCTATGATTCCAGCGTTCTAAACCTTCTAGTGGGCATCGAGGTTAACGCATACGATGACGGAGACGTACAGCTTGCGAGCGTCGACTTCACCACGAACATAGTTTGGGGTGCAACAAAGTATGGGGAGACGTGGAACGGCTACAAACGCCTTACATGGTTTACTCATTATCCGTTCACCTTTGGCATATACTTAAGCAAGTTGAACACCAAACTTCTAATCGGTTACGAGGAAGCACCAAATAAGCTACTAAAGATTCCGATTCGCGGTATGGTGGACTTCTACGCAGGCATATTGCCTAGTGGTGCAAAATACTGGAACATCTACGACTATGATGGAGAGATTCAGCAGGGAACTTTCGACAATACTTTCGACCTTACTTTCAGTCTAGCCACCGGTGGCAAGCAGTCTCTATTGCTTCGCATCGACAGAGACGATACCGAGAGCGGCATCTATTTACGTTGGATTGACCGACACGGATTTATCCGATATTGGCTCTTTACGCCTGGAGAGGAAACAAGGGAAATAGACAGCGACCTGAGTTTCATACGCAACAATTTAGACGATTATCTATACGGCTACTATGGCGATAATGGAAGAAGGCAGGGATACAATCGTACGGACTCCATCAAGCTTTGTGCACCATTGGTAGACAGCGATACGTTCGATTTCCTGCAAGACTTAACCAGTAGCCCAGTTGTTGACATGTACCTCGGTGGAGACTGGACGCAAGAGGAAGATGAGTGGATGAGCGTGACAATCAAGGCAGGAAGCTACACCAAGACAACAGCAGAGTTGCAGGATTTCGTGTGCGAAATGATTATTAACAACATTAACGTTCAGAGACTATGACAGACCAGCAACTTTACATTGACGGTGTTTTGATGGACTTGCCGGAGAACACCGATGTGGTGCTCGACATCAAGAGCAACCTTTTTCGTGACGTCACGAAAATGACCTCGAACTACACGTACACCATCCAGTTGCCACGGACTGTTCATAACCTTTCAGTTTTGCAGCAAGCGGACAGACCGAAGAGCGGCAGCAGATACCCCTATATTTTCCATAAGTGCAGTTTTTTCCGTGGAGGTGTACAAATTATCAAGGACGGACGTTTGAACGTTCTGAGCATCGAGGAAAATATCGAGGTCTCAATCTATTGGGGTATAATGCCAGCGTTCTCCAAGTTACTGGAGAGCGGAATGAAACTGAATGAACTGGGAGTGACAGACAGAGTGCTTTTTGAAAAGTACAACACACCGAGCACCAGGGAGGAAGCCGTGAGCAATGGGATATTCTTTGCTTATTACAATCCATACCGAATTGAGAGCAAAGATAACTTTGGCATTAACTTGGTGCAGAGGAATAAGTATACCACGACACAATACTCGCCTAGCCGTGGACGCATCAGAACAGGTACAGAGGTCGGAAAGTATATAAGCGGAAATATAGAGAGCGCATCGAACATGATCTGTGCTCTTATCCCTTTCTTGCCATCATCAACGGCAAATGTGCAAGCGCAAGGAAAGGGCGATTACAGAAGCTATGCAGTACTGGATAAGTACATGCAGGTCCTATCCGTGAGCGGAGAAGATGAGACGCTGGAAGTATACACCATCAGAGGAGAGGCTAGAGCTGCATACCTCGTAGTGAATGCACCTGCCGAATATTACAGCACTCTGTCGCTATCAGTTACCGGGCTGACACCTATGCACGAAATGATAGATGGCGATAATAAGGAGGATTTCGTAGGCGATGATGTGGCGGTGGATGAATATAAAACGTCCCCAAAATTCTTGCAGCCATGTGTGACCGTAAATTGGCTATTGTCAAGGATAGCGAGTAAGTCGGGCGTATCTTTCGTTTGGCAGGATGATGAAGCAAAGAAGATGTTGAACAACCTCGTTGTGCCTATAATCAACAACAAGGCAGACGAAAAGACAATCATCGGTAATCTGACCGCAGACGTTAAGAGCCGTGACGGACTGGGAGCACTCACCCTTTCCATAAGCAACTCCATAACTTCCGTATCGCCAAGCACTGGCGAAGACGTGCAGAAACTGACGATAACAAAGGATTGCGAACTGACCTTTGATGTGCAAGTGCAATACTACGTCAGACATCAGTTTGAAGACGCAGCGGAGATTCAGTTGCCTATGGGCGTGAAAATGACCGTAACAACACCAAGTACCACCGGAGGTGAGGCATCCACGCAGGAATACGAGTTCGGAGATTTGAAGTACGAGGATGGACAGGTTAAGTACCCAGTCGTACTACGCAGATATGCTATCGATGGCTATCTTTATTTGCTTTCGGCAGGGATAAACACTATATCGCTAAAGAAGGACGATGTATTGACGTTTGAGACTATCATGCACGGAATAAACACAGTCAACATTCCTTCCGTTTATGGCGGCAAAATCACTGCGATCGTCAAGAGTGGGGACAGCGTTCCGATTGGTGGAAGTTTCCCTATCGGCATAAACCTGCCTGAAATCGAGGTAACAAACTTCATTAAGTTTCTGGCTTTGATAACTGGCTCGTTCCCTAGGCAACTGACCAACAGCACGCAAGTACAGTTTATCATGTTTACCAGAGTTTGGGCAAACAAGGCGAACGCCTACGACTGGAGCGGAAAACTCATTCCGTATGACCGCCAAGGTGCACCACGGAAAAGCGAGTATTCCGTTTCAGACTTCGTGCAACACAACCGCTACAAGTGGAAGGAAGACGAAGAGACGCATGGAGACTATGATGCAGACCTTGCAATCAGCAATCCAACTTTGGACTATGAGCAGGACACGTGGACGCTGCCATTCGCAGCCACGGACGGAAACCGCATACCGATAAGAACACTGGATTCATTCGGCATGAAGAATGGTGGAGAGTATAAGGGATGCAAGGAGCGAATAATGACGCTTAGGGATGATAAGGAACAAGCGGTACTGCGATTCGATATTGACCTTCAGAACATCTTCGATACGAAGTACAAGCAGCTTGCAGCAAGCATCGCCAAGGCGCACGTAATCACAGAGCGGCTCAATCTGTCGGACTTGGATATTCTGGATTTTGACGAGACGAAGCCAGTGTATCTTGCCCAGTACGGAGCGTATTTTGCGGTTCTCGAAATCAAGACAACAAACAGCGGATATTGCGAGGTTACAATGATAGAGTTGAATAACTAAAAAGAAAGAACTATGGTAAGTGAAGACAGACAGCAGATTCTTGACATCAAGGTCAAGTACGAGGATGCAATCTATGGCATCATCAGATACAAGGAGAAGATAGACCAGTTGAAGGCAAGCATCAAGGACTTGCAGCAGCAGGAGAAAGACAAGACCATCACGACCAACGAAATGAAGGTGCAGACGGAAGCCATCAACGCAACCATCAAGGAGTACCAGTACAACGTGCGTGCCCTGCAGAAGGAGATCCAGAACAATGTGCGCACAGAGAACGAGCAGGAGGGCAGCTTGAAGCAGCTGCGTGCCCAGCTTTCCAATGCCACTAAGGCTTACGATGAGATGAGCCGTGCCGAGCGTGATAGTTCAAAGGGTCAGGAGATGCAGGAGCATATCCAAGACTTGATAGAGGAGCTGAAAGAGGCAGAGGAGGCTACTGGAAGATTTCAGCGCAGTGTCGGCAGCTATTACGATTCCATGATGAAGGCTGCTGACGACCTACAGAACACCGAGTTTTTCGGTTTTGATGTTGTTAATGATACTGGAATCGGAAAGGTAATGGAAATGGGAAAGTCCGTGGAAGACCTAAGGGTAAAGTTTGGAGCATTGAAAAATACGGCTCTTTCCTTATTGACCAACCCTTATTTCCTCGCCATGGCAGGTGTGGCAGGCGTCGGAATGGCGTTCAAATGGTGGTATGACTACAACAAGGGATTGATGGAAGCCACACGACTTACGAAGCAGTTCACCGGATTGACCGGAAACGAGATGAAATCCGTGCGCAACGAGGTTCTTGCTGTATCCAATACATTCGGTTTGGAATTCACGGAGACGATGCAGTCTGCTAATACGATGAGCAAGGCTTTCGGCATTTCCGTTTCTGAGAGTCTGAAAATTATGCAGGACGGACTTGTGAGCGGTGCAAACGCCAACGGAGAATTCCTCGATACGATTAAGGAATACCCGAGATACTTCAAGGAAGCCGGACTGAGTGCAGAGGAAATGGTGGCAATATCAACGCAAGCGACCAAGGAGGGAATTTTCAGCGACAAGGGTCTTGACACCATCAAGGAAGGAAATATACGACTTCGAGAAATGACAACCGCTACGGCTGCTGCACTTGACGGAATAGGAATTTCTTCCAAGCAAGTTCAAAAGGACTTGCAGGACGGAAGCAAGACCACATTCCAGGTTATGCAAGAGGTTGCTAATAAGTTGAAGGAACTTCCACAATCAAGTGCTGCTGTTGGTAGCGCAATTGCCAACATCTTCGGTGGTCCGGGAGAGGATGCCGGGCTTGCTTACATAGAAATGCTCGGTAATATCGAACTTGATATGGACAAAGTGAAGGCAAAGTCCGGTGATCTCGCCAAGGCACAAGAAGACGAATTGAACGCAACCAAGGAATTGCAGGACGCAATGGCTTCTCTGTTTGATTACACCGGGGGTGGCTTCGAGACCATGAAAGCTCAGTTGAGCACGATTGCAAAGAAATCACTTACAGCAGTTATCAAGGGAGTTGTGCAGGCAATCAACTACTTCATCGACTGGTACAATAACAGCCTTCTGTTGCGAGGGATAATCAATGCACTCGGGACAAGTTTCCGCTTGATGTGGAACGCAATCAAACTCGTATGTAATCTCGGAATAGACGCATTCAAGAGGATGGGCTTTGCAGCCAAGGGCATGCTTGATATTCTCGAAGGTATCGTGACTTTCGACCTGTCCAAGGCACAGAAGGGATTCAAGGAGATATTCGACATTTCCGGCACTATCAAGGAAGCATGGCATGACATCAAGAATGCTGGTATCGAGATCGGAAACTCATTCGCAGACGGATTCGAGAACACCGTGAACGGAAGGCTCGAGCACATAAAGCTAGCCAGCGTGAACGGTGGAGCGACCAGCAGCGAGCCAGCGAGCGGAAACATGGGAACGACACCAGCAGCAGCCAAGGGCAGCACTGCCAAGACCAAGGCACAGAGAGCCAAGGAAGAAGCGGAAGCAAAGGCAGAAGCAGAGCGCAGGAAGAAGCAGGAGAAGGAATTGCAGGAACAGATTGCACTTATCCAGTTTCAGTACAACGAGCAAGTAATGGACGCAAAGAAGCGATACCTTGCAGGCATGTACGACAACGAGCGAGATTACAACAACGACCTCGAACAGCTGGAGAAGAACATGGTGGCAAGGAGCATTGACGCATACGTGGCGGCAGGGCAGATTGGAGCAGAAAAGGCGCAGGAAATGCAGGCAAAACTTCTCGACATCATGATAAAGGCGAAAGCGGACTTGAAGAACCAAGCAAAGGAGATTGTGGACGAACTCAACAAGGAGTTCGAGGAAGCGGAGAAGGCACGCAAGGATTCAGACATCATGAACGGTGGAACTGGAGAGGAAGACGATGCAGCCAAGCTGGAGAGATACAAGGCTTTCCTTCAGAGCAAGATGGACGCCTACAAGGACTATGCAGCCGTGCAGGAGCAGCTACAGAAGGATTTGAGCGATGCAGAAGTCAAGGAGCAAGAGGAAGCAAACAAGAAAAAGGCAGCTTTAACAGAAGAGCAACTGAAAATGATGAGCGACATGATACAGACCATGGGAGACGGTCTGTCCGAGTTCTTCGAGAGCGAGGATAAATCGCTGCACTCATTCCTCAAATCGATGCTGACATCAATACTTGACGCAATCGAGATAGCAGTTAACGCTTACTATGCACAGATCCTCGCCAAGGAGATTGCAAGCAAGTCGTGGTTTGGTGTGGCGAGCGCAGCAGCATTAATGGCACTTATCAAGGCAGCATTTGCAGGAGCAAAAGCACTCGTCAAGGGATTCTCCACTGGTGGCTACGTCCAAGGCTCTGGAACCGGAACCAGCGACAGCATACCGGCAAGGCTTTCCAATGGCGAAAGCGTAATGACCGCCAAGGCGACTTCAATGTTCAGTCCGATATTATCCGCATTCAACCAGTTAGGAGGTGGTGTTCCTATCGTAGTAAACAACGGGAGCAGCAACATCGGCATGGATATGCTGGCGGCAGCTGTAGCTAGAGGGTATCAGATGGCTCCACAGCCAGTAGTGAGCGTTGAGGAGATAAACCGCACCCAGCGGAGAGTGCAGACGATAGAGAATATCGGCAGGATTTAAAGGGCAGTTATTTCTTCAAGATTTGCGTTCTGAGCGGTTTTCGCTTGAATGTGGTAAAGTTACACACCAAAGGCAATAAAAGCCTCTTAGAGCGCAAAATTTCGGCTTGTTTAGAAAAATTAACTGCTTGCGAGATAAACATATTGAAAAATATCGTATCTTTGCAGCGTTTTAAAACTTAAAAATCACGATTCAATGGCAAAACTCAGAATATACAACGACATCGACAGCCAAGACAACAAGTTCTGGTATCAATGGTGTGGAGGCGATTGCGTATGCTTTCAAGACATAGATGCTTTTGCAGCAAGCATACCGAAAGACGATGATACAATCGATATGCGCATCTTCTGCAATGGCGGCTCGGTGGTTGAAGGCTGGGCAATCTACGACAGACTGCGACAGAGCGGCAAGAAGATTTCCTGCACCGTAGAGGGCAAGGCAGCATCCATGGCAACAATCATCATGCTCGCAGCACCAAAGGAGAGCCGCAAGGCATACGAGAACGCTGCCTTCCTCCTTCACAATCCATGGGTTCCAGGCTGGTGTTTGGGCGACCAGCTGAACGCAAAGGACTTGAAGAACCATAGCGAGGAAATGCAGATGTGGCAGGATAAGATGGTGGACGCATACGTAGAGCGGTGCGAGTGCGACCGGGAAGAGATTCAAGCCCTAATGGATAAGGAAATCTTCATCAACACAAGCGAGGCTTTGCGCCTAGGTCTTATCAGCAGCACCGTTGCACCAATCAGCGCAAGCGCATCAAAACGCAATATCGAAAATTTTATTAATTCAAAACAACAAAATCCAAAAGCAATGGAGAAGAAAACAGAAGTAAAGGCTTCACTCCTAGACAAGATTTTCGCCAAGTTGGGCGTGAAGACACTGGAGGAAGCAGAGCAGGCGGTGGCAGAGCCACAAGCCAAGGCAGAGCCAAAGGCGATGGAACTCAACACAGCAGACGGACAGACACTGACCGTTGAGCGTGAAGAGGGAGACCCGCAGGTTGGCGACAAGGCAAGTCCGGACGGAACGTTTGAGATGCCGGACGGTAAGACAATTGTTGTCGAGGACGGTGTAATTACCGACATTCAGACCGCAGACAACACCGACAACGACACCGACAATGAAGGAGGTGAGGGCGGTGAAGGCGGCAGCGCATCAAGCACCGACAACGACACCGTAGCCAAGTTGAAGCAGCAGGTAGCAGCACTCAAGCAGCAGTTGAACGACACCAAGGCACAGCTGGAATGCGCACAGAAACTCGCAAAGAGCAATGAAGACATGCACATCCTGAATGCCGTGAAGATGGCAGGCGGTGCTGAGAAGGTGCTGGCAGGATACAGCAGCCACTACCAGCCAGCGCAGCGACAGCCAAGCGGCAAGGGCGCAGGCGACAACGTGAACGCTGTCGAGGAAGGCAAGAACGCTATCAAGGAGAGACTTGCCAAGCTCCATAAAAAGGGCAAGAAGTAATAAAGTATTAACCCATTAAATCAAAAGAAAATAATGGCAGGATTTACAAAACAGCAGCTGGAGAACCTTACACTCCAGCCCGAAAACCTCGCAAGCATCAAGGATGCCGTGCAGGAAACCTTCTACAACGATGAAGACTTCTCTTCATTCGTGAATATTCAGAAGGTCAAAGAGAAAGACCCTATTGCTCTTCTCGGAGAGATGGAAATGGTCGGTAAGAAGGGTGGCGGTTGCGACCCTACCTATGAAGAGAAGGGTATCGCCAACTCCCAGAAGCGTTGGGAATTCGGACAGTGGGAAATCCCAGTCAAGATTTGCTACGAGGCAATAAAGGGAACCATCGGAGAGTATTCACTGAAGACTGGTACAGCCATTGGCGACCTTACCAGTACCGACTTCATGACCATCTACACCGATGTACTCATGCGAGCCATGCAGCAGATGATTTGGCGTTTCGGTTGGCTTGGTGACAAGGCGGCAGCACTGTCAGGTTCAGGTGGAGGCAAGCTGACAGCGGGTTCGGACGTTAACATGTTCAACGTTTGTGACGGTCTGTTCAAGCGCATCTTTACAGCCACAGCGACAAAGAACCATACCTCCATCGCAGCCAACAGTGAGGCTACGGCAGCAGAGCAGATTTCTGCATTGCGCAATAGTGGTGCGGCTACTACACTTGTAGACACCATTCTGATGGATGCAGACACACGTATCGTTGACGACAGCGATGCCGTATTGCTCATGACACGATCGCTTGCTGACGCACTGACCTACGACCTCAAGAAGACCTACCACGACATTATGCCATGGGAGAAGTTGTTCGATGGCTTCGAAGTAGCGACCTACAACGGAGTGAAGATTGCACGTGTCGGCATCTGGGACAGAATGATTAAAGCATACGAGAAGGGCGATGCAACAATCAACCTTCCACACCGTGCGGTATTCTGCAATCCTAAGCACCTTATGATTGGTACAGACGCAGACAATCTCATCAGCGACCTCGACATATGGTTCGACAAGAAGGAGCGCAGGAACTATCTCTACGCTACCGGTAAGATTGGTACGGCTCTCCTCGAAGAGGACATGATCCATGCAGCTTACTAATCGCTCCAAATTTTCAGTTTAGTATTAAGTTATTTTGACAATCCTCAACACCCACAAAACGGTGTTGGGGATATAACAATTAAAACGAATTATTATGGCAACAACTTGCGAGAGCCTTATCGCCCAGGACATCATCGTCCCTTGCGAAGACCAAGTAACAAAGGGACTGGAGGGCGATGGACTTATCATCAACCGAGACGACATCGACTTTGCCAAGTCCGTTGTCGAAGGCAATACAATTAAAACATTGGTCTTGAAAACTGGCAAGAAAGCATACACCATCCGGCAGGAAGGCAGCAAGCCATTCACTGGAACCAAGACCGAGTTGACCGTTGGCACGTATCGCAACAGCTGGAAGAACACCGTGGCAATCGTGGTGCTGGCTAATACACCTGACGTTTGCGCCAATATTATTGACGGACTGGCGAACGGAAAGTTTGTCATCATCCTGCGCAACCTTTCAAAGGGAACGGAGAGAAAGGCAGAGTATCAGGTATTCGGATATGCGCAGGCACTGAAGGCAAGTGCAGGCGAGAACGACAAGTACTCAGACGACACCGAGGGTGGCTGGCTTATCACGCTGGAAGAGGAGAGCGTACCGAAGGCAGCTTATTTCTTCTTCGACACAGACAGCGAGACCACGGCAGCCAAGTACGCCAGTCTGACAACACCAGCAGCAGAACCAGAAGATTAAGCTATGACATACGAGGAAGCAGCAGCCAAGGTCGGGGAGTTGAAGGCACGTTTCGACAGTCCCTTTGATGCAACCGACAAGGCAGTTATCGAAACTCTTTACTTCGAGGTAACACGGAAGCGGTTTGTTCCGACAACCTGCCAGCAGTGTTACCACGATGCTTTAATCGAAATTTATCTAAAACTCAAAAAAGAAAAGGCAATGCCAAAAACATGTAATTACGCTATGAAGGCAGGTTTCATCATTTCCTGCCCGGATTTCTACAATGGTAAGATTTTCACTAATGAGAACCTGACAGACAAGGTAGCGCATGAATATCTGACGAAGTACCCACACATGGAAAGCTACTTTCAGAAGATACCCAGCGATGAACTCATCGAGAACAAGCAGCCAGCAGGCAGCGACAAGAAGAAAGACATCGACCAAGCCGAGAAAGCAGGCAAGGAAGAGTAACAAAACAACAAGTAAAACGACACAAGCAATATGAACGTTAAGACAGTTAAAAAGCCAAAGCGAAGGGTTGATATTGGCTACGTCAGCCGATTCAAGATGCAGGCATACGGATATGACAATCTATATCCGCAGAACCTCGCACGCATCACGGAAGCCAGCGGAACGGCAATGCTGTGCCTTAACCGCTACGCCCGATTCATTGAGGGATACGGCTTCGATAGCGACATTCTAGCAGCGTTAGCGATGAACCAGCAGGGGGACACGGCAGACGATTTACTGCGGAACGTAGCGCAAGACCTCGCACGCTTTGGAGGCTTTGCCCTTCATGTAAACTACAACGTTCTAGGGCAGGTGTCGAGCGTGAGCCACGTACCCTTTGAGAATTGCCGCCTTGAAGAGACGGACGACAAGGGGAGCGTGGCGCACGTCTTGCTGCATCCAGACTGGGAGCAGAAGAAAACGAGGAACGGAAAGCGGTTGATGGTGAACGAGAAGACTATCGAGCGCATCAACGTCTTCAACCCCGACCCCGACATCGTTCTTGAACAGATTGAAAACGCAGGCGGCATCGACAGCTACAAGGGACAGATTCTGTGGCAGAGCCTAGACGGACAGTTTATTTATCCTACAGCTAGCTACGATTCAGCAATCACGGAGATTTCGACAGATGAGGGACTGGGCAACGTGAAGATGCGAAACGTCCGCAACAACTTCCTCGTATCTTGTATGCTCGTAACCAAGAAGGGCGTGCCGAAGTTCGATGAGAAAGGAGAAGAGGTGGAGAGCGGACAGATGATTTCCGACGAAGACCTTCTGCAGTTCCAAGGGGACGAGAACACAGCGAAGATTCTTGCTGTAGAGGTGGAGAACGAGGAAGACGAACCGAAGGTTGTCGCCTTCCCGACAAAAAACTTCGACAAGGAGTTTTCCGTGACCGACAGCAGCGTTATTGAGCGCATCTACGCACAGTTCCACCAAGAACTCTTCTACTCCATCCGCATCGGCAAGCTGGGATTCAGCGGACAAGTGATGCAGGACGCTTACGAATACTATGCAGGCGAAGTGACGACCGAGCAGCGATTCATCGAGCGAGCCTTCAAGAAGATTTTCAAGAACTGGCACGATCCTTCCATTCAGAACATAGACCCAAAGCTGCAGCCGTTGAAGTATATCAGCAGCGAGGCGGCAGGGAATAATACGATAGATTAATTGATAGAGCCTATGGGAGAACCAAGAAAACAACTTATTACGGTTGAACAGTTCCGAGAACTGACACGACCGACCAGCTTACACCTAGATGAGGATGAAGTGAACGCATACATTCGTGAATGCGAAGATGCGAACATCATACCAGCCATCGGGTGGAAGCGGTTCAAGGCAGCGACCGAGCAGGGAGAGTGGGATGATTCTGTATTGCCAGATTTCCAGTCTTCGGTCTTCCTGGACGGTGGCGAATACACCACCAAGAAGGAGGGCGATTGCAGTCAAGACGAAACCAAGGTGCAGAAGTACACCAGCGGAATACGCAAGGCACTCGCTTATTTCGCGTATGCGAGACTTTTTCGTGCTGATGGCACAATTATAAGCCGAGCAGGTGGAATGCGCCACAGAGACGATTATTCAGACCATGTTCAAGACGTATCGAGCAACAAGCAATACAACGACATCATGGATATGGCTGAAAGATATTTATCCGATGCACTCGAATATCTCAAGGCATTCACCCCGAAAGGGGAGGTAAAGCCACAGCGAGGGTCGAGGGCACACATTCACGCAATAGGCAACTAAAAGCAAATAAGTTATGAACGAGGATATTCAAAAAATGCTCCGTATGGCAGAGCTGATACGAGATGCAACGCAGGTTGGAGAAAACACAGCGGTGCGTGTCGGTACGGAAATTTACGACATCGTTGTCGAGTTAAGCAGGATGCTTGACATGATGGACGATAAACTGGAGAACGATGCGGTCGTTAGGATTATCAAGAGTGAACTCGCCAAGATAACAATAACGGAAGCGCAAATTGCGGATGGGTCGATAACGGCAGCGAAGCTTGCCGATGGCTCTGTAAAGAACAGACACCTAGCATCCAATTGTGTGACCTCAGATAAACTACAACCGGGATCGGTCAAACACGACCATCTGACCGAGGACTGTATATCAACTGGAAACATCAGAGACGGCAGCGTGACGGCAAAAAAACTCGGCACGGATATCTACAAGGATATCGCAAACAAAGTGACCGACATCGTGACGAAGGACTTCCCTCCAGCAATCACGGAGGAACAGATAACAGATATTACTAGTAAATAACAATTTAAAACAATAGATTATGCAATTTTTAGACGCAATTGGACTTGCTTCCTTTTGGGAGAAAATTAAGAACTGGGTTAATATTAATTATTTATCATTAACCGGTGGTACAATTAGAGGAAGTGTGTCTTTTCTTAATGAGGCAGACGGTGGTAAATCTATAAGAATAGACCCATCCAATATTACTAATAGTAAGTATGGGGTTAATTATCTTTTTGCAAGTGGAAAAATGATTCCTATTGGTGAAGCTAATGGTGTTGCAGGACTTGATTCAAATGGCAATGTTCCATTAGCCCAATTAGGTAATCTTGATACTACAGTTGCAGAAGTGGTAACTGCTCTTCCTACAACTAATATTAAGAAGCATATTTATCTTATTAAAGATGCTAGTGGTGTTACACAGAATCAATATGAGGAGTATATTTATACTGGTGATACCAGTGCAACTTATGATGCTTCAAAATGGGAGAAACTCGGAGACTTCCGTGCTACAGTAGACCTTGCAGATTATGCTAAGAAGAGTGAGACTGTTAACTTGAGTGAAATTAAAGTGATCCAAAACGTTCTCGATTCTACACCACAAGGACAGGTACTAAAGCAGGTTATACGTTTCTCTGCTATAAAGAGTGGCACTAGGGTAGAAATAGCACTTGAAGATGCCACATCAAATATGGCAGGCTTAATGTCTATACGTGACAAGAATAAATTGGATAGAATAGCTGAGGGCGCCAATAACTATTCCCTTCCACTTGCAGCCAATGGTACACGAGGGGGTATTCAAGTAGGTTATACAGCCAACGGAAGAAACTATCCAGTGCAGTTGAGTGGAGAGAAGGCATACGTTAACGTTCCATGGACTGACACTAACACCACCTACGACTTGTCGCCTTATGCTAAGACGGCAGACGTAAATACAGCCCTATCAAGGAAGGTTGACGTGGTAAGCGGAAAGGGACTTTCGACCGAAGACTTCACGTCAGCACTCAAAACCAAGTTGAACGGCATCGCCAATGGCGCAACAGCAGACAGCGCAATCCCAACATCGGTAATTGATGCATTAAATTAGAAAGGAGGTTTGTATGAATTTCTTGGATGAAAGTGGACTAAAGAAGCTTTGGACGAAAATAAAAGCAAGTTTTGGTACAGCTATTGTTAATAATTCTGATTATCGAAACGAAACAGACGCCTCAGGATATATTAGTATTCCATTTGTCGCGAATCATCAGATTGTTAACATGGACATAACATTTAGTATCAATGTATACAATTGGTTTCAAAAGGCATCGAAAGGAGGCATCCTGGAGGTAGTCTTTGCAGGAGCGCAAGGAGCTAGCACTTATTGCTCTAACAATGGTAATAGCTACATGTATAAAATGCAATTATCATCACATGGTCCACTTATTAATAAGATTGAATATTTGACAACGAAATATGATACCTATACACGCTTAATCAAGACAGATGATAATACACTTGTTGTTGCAGAGTTTGTTCAAAACAAGTAAAACTAAAATTAATAAACAAACAAAATATGAATGACAAGGAGAAAGAACTATGGCGAGTTATAGACAACGTAATCAAGTGTTGTGCTATTGAACTGCCGAGCGGAAAGCTGAGCATTACGAGAGAAGACGTTCTCGGCAAATCGAGAGCCGAAAATCTAGTGATGACACGATGTATGGTCGTTGAGCAGATGATACACGCAGGATTCAGCATAACGACCATTGCGACCGTATTAAACCGCACCGTTCCAGCAGTGAGACATCTTTGCAAGATGGCGTACACATATATCAGCACATATCGAGTTTATCGACTTGCCTCGGCACAAGCGACCATTCTAAACAAGGACGTTGAGCCGATTTATGTTCAATCCTCCAGCAGAAAATAAAAAGAAAATAACAAAAAGCGTTCTTTGACAACAATTCGATAAATACCCCTGCACTAACTTTTTGGGAGCGAGCCAAAAATCAGAGTAACTTTGCAGCGGATTCCAATATTTGGCTTCCGTAACGTAATTAACTCAAAATTTTATGGCAGACACAATCGAAAAAGTTTATTGCACTGGGGACGGTTGCAATGACAACCTAGCAGCAGCGTTGCTCGCTAGAGGTAGAGACAATGATCCAGCGACTATGCTGGCAGCAATGAACGGTGGTATTGGTGGAGGTTGGAACAACCCATTCGCCTACATGATGATGTTGGGAATGTTCAGATTCATGTACGGTGATGGCTGGAACGGACAGAACGGCAACGTTCAGAGAGCCGAAATCCAGTCTCAGATTGACAGCCTTCGCAATCAGATGAGCGACAACCACAACAGCGACTTGTTGATGGGAGCAATCCAGGGCAACAACCAGGACTTGAAGACCTTGGCGGCTAACTTGAATTGCGACTTCAACGCTTTGCAGTCTTCCGTTTGCGGCATCCAGGCAGGCATCCAGCAGATAAGCGGACAAGTTGGTTATTCAGCAGAGCGAGTAATCAATGCTATCTCGCAGGGTAACTTGCAGATGACCATGGCACTGAAGGACTGCTGCTGCCAGACCCAGCAGAACATCATCAAGATGGGCTACGACAACCAGCTCGGACAGAAGGACATCGAGAACTCAATGCAGCGAGGATTCTCGGCACTCGGTTTCCAGCTTCAGCAGGACAAGTGCGACATCATCCGCTCGAACCAAGACAACACCCAGCGAGTTATCGATGTTCTTAACAACCACTGGCAGCAGGATTTGCAGCAGCGGTACAACGATGCACGCCTTGAGTTGAGCCAGCAGCGACAGAACGCTGAACTTATTGCAGCGTTGAAGACCACCACAACCACCACTGGAGCGTAGGCGGTCTAAACAAAATCTATCAAGGGGCAACTCGCTGTGTTATCAGTGAGACCCCTTTTTGTCTATTTATCGAATTAATCTAAAAAGAGCGTATCATGGAATTTAAGAATATACAGAGAAATCACCCGGTCTATCTGCTAGACAAGCAGACGGTGGAAGTTAAGGAAGGCAAGGTCGTAGACAACCAGCCGCACATCAACACTGGCATCGCAACCATTTCCAGCAGCGGACAGCCAATGCGAGACGTGACAATCGAGGTAGAGGGAAAGCAGACCATCTACACCATACCAGAGCACCTCGGAGTTACCTTTGCAGGAGAAACCGTACTGGCAACCGACAAGGCAGACCTTTTGCCCGAAGTTGGGAAATTGGTAAATGAAGCTGATGAGATAATCAAGGCATACGAGCCAAGCAAGGAGCGGAAAGCCAAGGGCGAAGAACTTCTTGCAGCTTTGAATCCGGCAATCAAGGAGAAGCAGGAAACAGAAAAGCGTTTCAAGGCACTTGAGGGCGATATAAGCGGCATTCGTGGAATGGTTAAACAGTTACTCGACAAACTAGGATAGGAGGGCGCACTATGAAGAAAATCATCGTTATGCGCCATTCTTGCGATAGCGAGGAAGAGCGACACCAGCACCAAGAGAGCAACATCATCCACGGCTTGCCATACGATAAGGCAGCAAAGGCACTCATGGGAGCCAGTGGGTACGTGGCATACGTTGCCAAGCACGGCTACCACTTCACAAAGCAGCTGGCAATCAAGGCAAGCGAGCAGATGGAGAACGTAGACGGAACGAGCCACCGATGGACTGTAGAAGAAATCCGGCAGGCAACAAACAACGAGATAATCTCAAATGGTACGACCCTCGGGGATATTATCTATTTGGCAAATATGGCTTATGCGGACTTCTATCCAAAGGTAATCAAGACCGAGAGCGACTGCGTACAGTATGCTATTGCCGTAGCCAGTGATCCGGACGGATACGAGGGTATGGCATTCTGCAGGTGGACGGCAGACATCATCGGAAAGGGCATTACCATCGACTGGGGAAAATTGGAATAACCAAAAAATAAATTGATATGAGCGAAGTATTTCACGATTTTCAGGTGCACCACCTATATCTGTGTGCCCTAGTAATTTTTATCTGTTTCGCTACAATTCTGATAGCGATGACAATTGACCTGATAGCAGGCATACAGAAGGCGAAGGAACTGCATGTTGCAAGAACGTCAACCGGGTTGAAGAAAACGTGCGACAAGGCGAAGAAGTATTTTCCGACATTCGGTATTGCTTCGCTTATGGACGTGGCTACGTGTATTATCTCTCCCTTCCCGATGTTCGCAATCGCCTGGACGGTTTATCTGCTTTTGTGCGAGTTCAAAAGTATTAGAGAAAAAGCGTATGAGAAGGCTGAGATACGCAAGCAAGACCGCACGATGCAGGTGATACTCGAGAATAAGGACGAGATTGCAAAGGCGGTTGTCGAGATAATGAAGGAAGAGCGGAAGAAAGGAGGAGACAATGAGGATAACTAGAGCGCAACTTCTAAAGGTAATGCCGAATGCAGGCAGCAGGGCAGACACCTACCTTCCAATCATCAACGGATGGGCAGAGCATTTCCACATCAATACTCCTTTGCGTATGGCGCACTATCTCGCACAGATTGCCCATGAAAGCGGAGAGTTGAGATATACCAAGGAACTGGCAAGCGGCAGAGCCTACGAGGGTAGGAAAGACCTCGGCAACACCCAGCAGGGCGATGGCGTGAAGTATAAGGGGCGAGGTCTTATTCAAATAACCGGGCGAGCCAACTACCGGAAGTATGCCAATTATTGCGGCTTCGATGTTGTGGGCAGTCCCGAACTTCTGGAGCGTTCCCTGGGAGCAACGAAATCCTCGATGTGGGTATTCGACACCTTCGGCTGCAATGAACTGGCAGACAAAGACGACTTGAAGGCTATCCGCAGGAAGATAAACGGAGGGTACAATGGACTGGCAGCCTGCGAGAAGTATTTGAAGCGAGCCAAGGAAGCCTTGAAAATCGAGGTGCTTGCGTAATAAATATATCAATCAAACATTTCAAAGTATGGAAAATTCAAGAAAAGGGCGAAATTTGCGTTCTGTGGCGTTATTTTTCGCCATGCTTATAATTCCACTTTTGATTTTTGGCTGTTCCTGCGCTAAAACAGCGCAAAATAACACGATTTATCACGACAGCGCACACACCAGTGTAAGACGTGACAGCGTGAACCAGCGACAGATCCACTGGCAGGACACCCGGCAGCACGACAGCATATTCAAGCATGACAGCGTGCTGGTGTACATCAAGGGCGACACCGTAATCAAAGAGCGGTGGCACAATCTTACGACCACCAGATGGAAGACGACAACCAAGACGGACACCATCGTGGTAGACATTCACAAATTCGTGACCGACACCGTGAAGGTAAAGTATTACGTGAACAGATACAAGAACAAGGAGGTGGAGAAGCCAGCGAGCACATGGCATAAGATAAGATTATTCGCTGGCGATTGCGTATTGCTATTCCTGGCACTCATTGCCGTTAATTGGATAAAGGAGCGCATCAAGAAGAGAGTTCAATAGGTTCAATCATAATATCAATCTTAAGAAGGGCAGGAAGCGCAGGAGAGCGTTTTTCTGCCCATTTTTTGTGCGAAGAACACTACCCTAGAACGACCGAAAACGACCGAAAATATACGTGCTTACAACATAAACAGCAAATAAAAGTTAAAATATTAATATCTTTCGGGAAAAGTTTTGGTGGAACCGAAAAATATTAATATCTTTGCGGTGTGTTTAGGAGATAAGCACATTGAATATTCAGTAACTAAGCCCTAGGCAGCACGGTTAAGCCAAAGAAAAATGAAAAAGTCAAATTCAAACGTTTTAGAGTTCACAACAAAGTTTATCAACTCAAACTTTCGTATCAAGGTCTTCGGACGTACAAAGGATGGTAAGAAGATAAACACACTCGTAGGAGTAAGCGGAATCTTGAAGCTCATCGGAGCAGAACTTTTCAACAAGTTCATCAAGCGAGCATTGAAGGCTGGTATGGACGCTTGCCGCTGCGCTTTGAGACGTGGACTTGTGATTACATTGTACGATAAGTAATCAAGGGAGGACAGAGAAATGGCAAGAGCAAAATATTACATTAAGAGCCAGATAGAAGGCGAGGAAATCGAGGAGTTGGCAAACTTTACACGCAAGGACAAGGCAGTTCAATTCTTGAACGGCTTGTTTAGGGAATATAAAAAAACCGATAATTTTTATCCTCACTGGGTACGCCAAGGTTATTTCAAGACTGAATTTGCATGCTTAGGATTGAATCGTACAACAGAGTATTGGATTGAAAAGTATTAA
>ERZ809194.171-NODE-171-length-42089-cov-29.581244_pt1 | contig 42089 bp, 47 predicted proteins | sample MGYA00520517_ERZ809194 | MGnify/ENA primary metagenome ERZ809194 (study PRJEB31570, sample SAMEA3213003) | Homo sapiens | biome: human-gut; feature: human gut; material: fecal | place: Sweden | collected 2011 ... | reverse complement strand
CAGAGGACGTAATGAGAGTCCTTTCAATATCTGAGCAGAGTTCCTTATAGGCAGGTACTGCATTAAAGAATCTCTCCTTAAGAGCCTTACCGTCCTTTGCAGTACCGTTGATGACTTCTCCGAGCTTACCGTCGCCACCACCATACATCATACAGTAGATCATGGTCTTCGCTTGATCTCTTGTAGGCAACCCTGCCATCTTCTGGTTATGGGTATGAATGTCACCATTCAAGATCTCATTCACGTATTCCCCATGGTCATAAGGATAGAGAAAATGAGCAAAGCACCTAAGCTCAAGACCTGAAGCGTCGATGCCCGCTTCATACCATCCAGTAGGTACTCTAAAAAGAGACCTACATTCCTCCCCATAGGGAGATCTCCCTGCAGGTACCTGTGCAACATTAGGATAAGCATGAGTTGCACGACCAGTGACAGCCCCATTGGGATTAACAGAACCGTGAATGCGAGTGTAACCATCAGGATCATCCTTCATCAACTTTAGCCACGCATTGTCACCCTCAGCAAGCTGTGCAATGCGCTTGTTAATAAGCAAATACTCCAAGATGTCCTCAGTAAGATCAATACCCTTAGCAGTCTTCAGAGTCTCTTCATCAACCTTAGGGGCACCTGTAGGAGTCATTTCAGTAGGCTCCCAGCCTCGATCCATGAGAACCTTGGCAATGTGTTGGCGACTATTGGGGTTAAAGGTAACCTCTTCATACTGAGGATAAGGGACACCCGCCTTGATGCCACGCTTAGCGTTATCCCGCTTATAGATCTTGTCTCCCTTATAGACAGTCCAAGACCCACCTTTGGAAACAAGGTTCTCATAAAGAACCTGTCGCTTACCTGCCAATTCGGAATAGAGTTTGGTTGCTTGATCTTTATCAAAGACAAACCCATTGCGTTCCTGCTTAGCCATCACCCAAGCAATGTCATGCTCAAGCTGGATTGCCTTCAGGGGGTAACCCTTGGCCATCAGCTTCTGGAACAACTTAAGTGTAACCACAACGTCCTGCTTGTTGTACTCATACATCTCATGAGTAAACTTGTCCCAAGCACCCTCATGTTCGCCATAGGTGCCCTTCAGTTCACCCATACGGTAACCATAAGCCTTCAAGCTGTGGGAACCATAGAGGGCCTTAGGGAGCCTACCAGAACGCATAAGGCCAACGTCAGTGTCCTTAATGTTCGCATAGATCAAACGAGCAAGTACAAGAGTGTCAATACAGACATCTCGAACATCAAACGCAAACCTCTCCCCCTTGAGCTTCTTAAGAGCAGGGATGTCGAATTTGCAGATATTGTGACCGACGATGTTGTATCCACTAGTACCATACTTATTCATGGCATCAAAGAACTCATCAAGATCAGTATAGCCAGTGTACAAGTCAGTATAGGAGTCGTAAAGCCAACCACACCAAAACCTCTTGGTTGTATCAAGCAACCCATCAGTTTCAATATCGAATACAATATATTTGTCTTTAATTGTCAGCATTTTCTATTCCTTAAATAGCTTTGCTTATTTCTTAAATAGCTGTGCTAAAACTCAGATTCATCCTCAAAGGGACATTCAGGGTCTGCCTCATAGTCAGAGAGCCTACCAGTGTCCTGATCGTAGTAAAGGTATCCACTGATACCAGTGTCACCACTAAAGCGATTCTTAAGGACTCTGAGAGTCAACACATTAGGATTATCCCCCTGTTGGTTTCTCTCAAGACCAATAACCATGTCAGAGAGCTGTGCAATAGCTCCAGACCCTCTAAGTTGACTCAAGGACACCTGTGCACCCTCTTCGTGACCCTTCTTCTCAGGACGCTTAAGGTGAGACACTACGAACATTGTAGCTCCAGTCTCTTCAACAAGAGAACGAAGGTTAGTCATAAGCTTATCAATAGCTTTACGTTCACCCCCGTCCTCATCAGTGTCCATACCAGAGACCACAATGGAGATATGGTCAAGGAAGATACGCTTGCACCCTAGGGACACAATCATATACCTGAGCTTACTAAGCAGATTGCCTGAATCAAGAGACCCAAAATGGTCGTACAGGAAGAAGTTCCCGTTTCCAATAGTCTCCGCAAAAGCTCGGCTTCGTTCATCTTCATCTGTACCCTCAGGGTCGAGTATGAGTCGCTTGTTAAGATGAATCGACATGAGTTCCATCCCAGTTTTGCGAGTAGATTCTTCAAGAGCAACAATTCCGCAAAGTTCTCCCCTTTGAACACCAAAGTAGTATTCGAGTTCTCTGAGTATTGTTGACTTTCCCATACCACTTCCACTTGTGAAGACATACAGTTCACCATGTCTAGCTCCTTTAGTTTTGTTCTGAAGAGCAACCCAAGGGTACTCCACAGAATCCTTAAGGTCATCAATATCAGTTACGCACTTCTCATAGAGGTCTGTACCTGAAACAATTCCGTCGGGCCTATACGGCTTTGCATTCCATACAGCTTGAAGAACTTCAGACCCCTTGCCTTCACTAAGGCACTCATTAGGATCCTTACAAGGAAGATTAGCAATATATGCCTTACCTGCAGGCAGTATCTTTGCACACTCTTCACTAGCTTTTCTACCCGGATCATCCATGTCAAACATCAGGATGACTTCTTCGAAATTTTCTAAATACTCAAGGTTGGCCTCAATAGCCTTCTTTGCCCCTTGAGCCCCATTAGGGATGCTCACAACAGGCCACTTATTACCCTGAAGTTGGCTCACAGTAAGACAATCAATCTCACCTTCAGTAATGACGATCTTCTTACCACTAGCCCACAATTGGGAACCATAAAGCCTATTAGAGATACTCCCAAGGACAGCAAAGGACTTATCGGGGAACCTGAGCTTCTGCCCCACAAGGTTCCCCGAATCGTCGTAGTAGCACGCTACTTGGCAAGGCTTCCCTTTGTAAACAGTAGAAAAATACTTGAATTTAGAACAAGTATCTTTACTAATACAACGCTTAGTAAGGGAAACAGCTTCAAGGTCTTCAAAAGGAATACACTCCTTAGACACTCTAGTCACCTCCTTCTTTACAGACCCATCAGGTCTAAAATAAGTATTACAAGAATAACAATACCTATGGCCATCACTAAAGACACCACAGGCGTCAGAGGAACCACATTCAGGGCAATGCTCATGATAAAGGAATGTACTCTCTTGATTCATCTTTTAATAACCAAATTTACAACGAAGGCTCTCCCAACCGTACAGGTTTCTATGGTACCGCATGTCTCCTGCCCAAATACAGGGGTGCTCCATGGGTGACAAATGACCTGCGTCAAAGAGCCTTCGTGCCAGCTTCTTGTCCTTGCGTTCGTCAGGACAAGAGCCGTCATGGTTGTTGTAAGACACTCTCGCACAACGTGCAGAGGAAATAAGCATGAGATCATTAATGAGGACTTCAGAAGAGCTAAACGAGTTCATGCAGTGCTCATCAACTTCCTCTTGGGTGATAAAGGGAAGACTAACATACTTCCCACAAATATGGTAGACACTAATGATATTATTGCCTACCTTGTCCATCTCACCCTTAATGGCCCTTGCAAGATCCTGCATCTCAGGCTGTGCATCACTGGCAAGCCTAAGATGCAGGAAATTCTCCCATTCAGTAGCAGTCACAATCACGTTAATGTACTGGAAGGGTTCAAGGATTCTATTGACGTGTTGCTTATGGACACCAAGAGCAACCATGGATTCTGCGACAGTTACTGCACTGTCTACAGCTTTAAGCCAAAGACCCTTAAAAGACTCATAGGTATCCTCAGAAGCCTCAACAGTACCAACCATGCCAGATTGATTCATATAGACGTGAGAAGGAATAAAGGGGTCATTGCGCACCTGTTCAATAACCTTAGCTACAGGGATAGCACGGGAGCTACTCGCATTGCGACTGAATACCCTGTGGGTCATGAATTCACTATGGATCATCCTAGGATACCTAAGGACGAACGTATAGAGATTATCCTGATGGCAGATGCAAAGGGCTTCACTAGATCCAACTTTAGTAGTCATTATCTTCCTCATCATAGTCGTCGTCTTCATCCTCGTCGTCTTCTTCATCAAGGGACTCAAGATATTCCTGATACTCGTCTTCCCAACGAGCTTCCCAATCAGATTCCATTCGATCAAGTTCCTTCTGAGTCTGCATAATTGCCTCTCTTTTAAAAAAATAAATGGTACCCTAGGAGGGAATCGAACCCTCACGAGCCTTGCTTCTCCACTGATTCTAATTCAGTTGCGTATACCATTTCGCCACTAGGGTATTATCAAACAGCGTATTTGGTCTCTCCTACAGGACTCGAACCTGTGACCAACAGCTTAGAAGGCTGTTGCTCTATCCAACTGAGCTAAGGAGAGTTTTGTTCTTTGTGAATATTGATTATTGCTTCAAGTCGTCTATTGGTGTCTCTGAGTATCTTAACACCTTCCCCGTGTAGTTCTGCACCTTCTGACAGTAGGTTTCTACACTGGATGACTGACTCTGCATAAGCTCTATCGGTATGTTGCATGATGGCTTTGTTTCCTGCGTTGATGTTGTACTGCAGGCGGTTAACCCGCTTATCAATAGCAGATTGCACAACATCAGCGGTAGCCATGTCTTTAAGAAGTAAGTTAATCGTCGCATCCTTTCTTTCCTGTAGAGTCTTTAGTTCAGTTAAGTGAGTCCGTTGTTCCTCTAGGAGAATCTCTTGATTTCTCTTTTCCTCAATAGATTCACCTAGAGCGAGTCCAAGAATGAACGCAAGGATAACCATAAGAGATTTCACATACTGCATACTCTCTCCCTAGGAGTATTGATTTTATTCAATGCGGACAACATCCCCTTCTTCAGGGTCTCCATTAAAGTCCTTAAAGACACCCTTGGAGAAGACTACCTTACTCCAGAACGCCTCAGTATCTTCATACCGAGCAAACTTAGCGCCCTTATACCATCCCTTAACATCAAAACAAGGGCAGTCTTTGTTGACGCCTGCAAAATCTCTGTGGCCAAGGACAACGACTTCATCTTTATAGTAACCTCTGAGATAGTCCAGTAGACACTTAAGAGACTCCTTCTGCTCCTCTGTAAAGTTGTCTACGGACTTGCCCTTAGCATCCACACCACCAATGAGGCAGATACCGACAGAGCAGTTGTTGTAACCCTTTACATGGGAACCAATGGCCTCTAGGGGCCTACCTCTCTGGATGGTACCTTCAGTAAGAATTACAAAATGATAACCAATACCCAACCACCCCTGCTGTCTGTGCATCTGGTCAATGGTTTTCCACGTAAAAGAAGGCACATTCTGAGTGGCAGAGCAGTGAACGACAAGATATTTAGTAGTCTCTCTATTCTTATAAGAGACAAAAGATTTATGCTCCTCAATCTTTGGAGCCTTGAAAGAAACCATATTTTAATTAACCTTTATTAAGAAGAATCCCTTCAGGGATTACCTTGGGATCCTCTTTAATCCATTCAAGGGGAATTGTTTTGTCTGAATACTTGATCCCATTCTTTTCACAAAAGGACGCATAAGTTGTTTTGCTTCCTTTGTAAATAGGAGTTTTGGATCTACTAAAGACAAAGCGAATGTCCAACTCGGGGTGTTGAGCCTTAATTAAAATATGTTTCTTCCTATCTTCAGAATCCCATACACCTTTAGTTTCTATGAGAATCCCATTAGGCAAAACGAAGTCAGGAGTATATTTGTGCTTACTTTCGGGCACAATATACTCCAGATACTTCTCCTCATAATGAGGCTCAATACCGAAGGCCCTGAGGGAGTCTGAGACTTTCTCCTCAAGGCCACTTCGGTAAGTTCCCCTGTTGTGCATCCTCTTTTTGCTATAGGCCGCACTACGGGTAGTCATTTATTCCTTTAAATGCTCGCATTTATTCCTCTTCAGGCACATTAAACAGACTGCTACGAGAAGGGAGCATAACCTTACATTCTTCAGAAGACTCATCGCTATGAATGTCATATACACAACTATGACCATTGACACGAATGAAGTAGTCATCATCCTTATAACTCAGAATCTGACCAACCAGTAGGTCGGGACGACAGAAGAACTCTGAGGCTTCATAATCACCCTCAAACATGACAAGGACGCAGGCACCCTCAACACCACTAAGATCCTTGCTAAAGAATTTCTCAAGACTATAAGTCTTATCGTACTCGACACCTTCTTTGTCTTCAAAGATAAGATCCTCAACATTGACATTGAACGTAAACGAGTAGGGCATCACTTCATAGATGAACTTAGCATCATAGAAGGCGGTGTTGCTCTTGAAGTAACTCTGATTGCCACCAGAGAGGGTGCAATAGAAGCCACTTGGTGCCTTACCGTCCTTTTCAAGGTACCAGTTGTAAGTCTCAATTGCGGACTCAAGAGCCTTTTCAAGACCTTCGTCATTAAGGAGGAGGCCGAGCCCGTTACGCAGATTAGAACCGAAAGTAAACTTAATCATTTAGAAATCTCCGGGAACGTCATCGTCAATATCTTCAAAGCTCTTAGAGGAATCCTCAGGATCCTCACCGTTATAGCCTTCTTCCTCTTCAAAGCCATAAGAGGACGCAGAGGAATCACCGAACTCATTCAGAGAGATAACCTGAACTGCAAGGAGTCGCAGGGAAAGACCACAGGTACGCGTAGAGGGCATGTAGTACGGGTTGGCAGTAAAGGACACCTTGATGACACTGTCGCGACCGATGTTGACATCAATGGGCTTCCCCTTAGAGTCAAACTGACGAATCTTGACGGTAATCTTGGAACCGTCCTTCTTCGTGATGACCGCCTTTTGCTTGAACTTCATCACAATGCGGCCTTCTTCATCCTTTTCGTAGATGTCCTGAGTCACCACCTTGCGACCCTTCGCAATAGCCTGCTTGACGTTGTCATCATTCTCATAGAAGTCCTCAAGGACTGCCTCGAGCTTAGACACGAGGGAATTGGTCTTCTCATCATCTTCCATGACAAGATTAACTTTGTAGTCACCCTCAGGATTGAACTTAGTATCCGGGGTCTTGAGAGCGGGATACTGTGCGAGACCCTTGGGGGTAGTGAAACGATTGTTGTTGTTGCTAGACATTTAATTACTTCCTTGTTTGTTGCTAGCGAGCTAGCTGTTTAACCTAGGGAGACTTGGTTACTCTCCCTAGGAGTATGGATTTTATTAGTTTAACCTAGGGAGGCTTGAGCACTCTCCCTAGGAGTATGGATTTTATTAGCTTTGGTTAGCTAAAGGCGTACATGGACTCCTTGACTCGCTCAAGATCAAGATTTCCCTTTGCGGGAATCTTAGGGAGCTTGTCGACCATCTTAGGAGACAAAAGGTTTTCAATGTGGTCGTGAAGATCCTGCAGTACATCATTCTTGCTGTAGGTATCTACAAACACTTCCCTAACGGTCGTGAACATGATGTCACCATGTCCCGCAGGCGCCCCATAGGAGTCATGAATCATCGCAAAGGACTTAACACCCTTGTCTACACAAGAGCACACCGTAAGCATCAAATGGGACGCATCCATGCTATGGACATAGTTGGGTGCAATACCCTGCTTCTGTTTTCTGGTGTCAATCTCGGGAGTGCTTTCGTACACCACGGGGTTAATAGAGGCACCTTCCTCGATCTGGCTGTCTTCCTTGAATGGCTCCTTGACTCGAATGGTTCCAGTAGTGAAAGTCCTGAGTTGCTTGAGCACAACCTTGTTGTACTTCTGTTTTACAGGGAATCCAGCAGGGGTAATCCAATAGGTAGGCAGGCTTTGGCCGTTGATGTCCTTGTCCTGAGCGAGGAGACCGCTTGCAACCTGTAGCCAACCCATAGCCTCTACAGCTTTCACTACGACCCCTTGCAGGGCTTCCCAGATCAATCCAGCCATGTACCTAGCGGACTGGCTAGGACGACTGAATGCCGTGGGATTTTTTGAAAGAGCGGGGTAAATAGTATCTTCCAAAACCTGTTCGGCAAAGCCAAATTTACTAGAGCCATAGCAAAGCGTCATGGTGCTACGCTTAGTCACCTTTCGGGTAACTCCGTGCTTGAGCCATTCCGTGGCCATACTGCGGGTGCCCTTCTTAAGGTAATCGTCACCGTCTTCAGTTTTAGCCATGGTGTCATCGGTACCATTGTCATAGTCCTTTTTAAGCAACTCTGTGACCTTGGTAGCGACAATGCCATAGATGTCATGAACATGATCGTCAGGCATGAGGTTGACGGCTTCCCCACCGACTTCATCCCTTAGCATCGCAGAAAAATGCTGTAAGCCAGAGCAGGAGCCATCGAATGCAATCGGGAGGTGAGACACATAAGAGTCGCCCTTATCCAGATAGTCCGACCACTCAAAGCAGAACGCAAGGAATTCCCAAGGGGAATCCGTCTCAGTCCATCGGAGATCCTGCAGGGGATCCTTGGCAATAGACAGAATCATGTCGGTGCTCTCATAGACCCAAGCAATACGCTCTTCAAAGGGTTTCTTGTCAAGGCCGTAGCAGTTAGCACCCTGAAAGGCCAGCCAAGTATGCCCATTCTCCCCAAGGGGTGCCCCTTCGGCAAACTCCAGGAGCGACTTAGTAAAGTCGTTACCTTGAGGGCTCAACTGGGTCAAGGGATAGACACGACCACGGAAATCCAGATTATGGGGGAAATAGATTTCCATGTCGTCTTTGTAGGTGTTTGCCAGTGCGAGGACGCCATTGACAAGATAACGCTTGCTCTTACGCTTATTGTCGTCTTGATAGTAGTGCACCATAGCACTTCGCCAATCACGTTGAACCTCCTCGTTAGTGTCTGCCTCTGCAGGCCTCATAGGGGGCTCCGCAGGGGTCGCAGAGGGCATCTCAAGGGCTTCTGGGATGTGAGCCCAAGAGCAGACCTCATTGGCCACGTCGAGCACTCTACGATTGATCCTCCAAGCCGTAGACTGAATGGCATTGACGGCCTTATACACGTTAGGCATGTCAACCTCATCGTAGAGCTGTGCACACTCCTTAGAGGGCATTCTAACGAGCTGTATGGGTTTCTTAAGGTTGATCAGGTAACCGCCATCAAAAGGGGTAGTCCACGGCTTAGGAGGGATCACCATGGGCCGATTTTGGAACATGAGACTAGCCGTTTCCTTGTCCTCGTGTTCCAAATACGTCAACACGTCAGGGTCAAGACAAAAAGTGTAATGTACGTTTTTGTTGTCACCCATAGTTTTCTCAAGGGCACCTAAGCCAGTAGACACGATGAAGATATCTACCAACTTAAGACCTACTTGTACCCTGTTAGCATTACCCCACTTGTTCCATCTCTTGAGTCTCTTTTCGTCTGCTAGGATTTTTTCTTTGTTTTCAACATAGCGCTTTTTGAACTGCATGGAAATACGCTTATCAAGCCCTGCATTGAACCTGCTGAGCTCTTTCTTATCCATGGTTGCAACTACCATCTTGAACCGAAGTTCATCCTCAATAGCTTCACCAATTGCAGAAGACAATTTGGTTAAAGACACGATTCCAAGGGAATTTTCAATGATGGTTCTAATTGCAATGAACGCGATTTCTTCGGAAGACAAAGACCGAATAAGGGATGCCATCACATGACGCTTACCGGGCTTACCCGTGTCTACTTCCTTAAACCACTTGTCAAGGGCCTTAGTCATGACAGGGATGGCTTCACTAATCAAGACACGACTTGCACCCATATTGCCAAGAGTACCACTTTCAATTGCCTTATTCCTCTTAGACATGAAAGCATTGAAGGCATTTTCCTTGCTTTCAAGTTCTAATTCAATTTCCCTGTCTACACGGGCTTTGCCGTATTTAAGACAAAGCTCATCATATTCATTTTCACCATCAATTCTAAAACTATTCAATTTATCATAAGACATAGGGGTTACCTTTAGTTATATCTATAGATCTTTTATACTCTTTTATATAGGGTTATATAGGTGATGATGTAGGATATTACCCATAGTTAAACTATAGACCCCTGTGGTTTCCTTTGGATTCCCTTAGGAGTCTATAGACTCTTTCACCCTCTCCCTAGGAGTATGGATTTTATTAAATCCTCGTGTCTCCTCTAATCATAGATTTTACCCTTCTCGATGCAGTCACCGTTGACATAGATGTTACCGAACGCCTCGAAAGTACGCAACCACTCGGCATACGTCAGGTACTTGTTTCTGTCTTTCTCTGCGGATTCACCCTCTTTGCGTCCTGCTCTGAACGCGTATTTGATCATATTGCCCTTAAGGAATCCAATGAATTCCTCATGCGATAATACATTGAGCATCAATTCAATAGGCTGGACAGCTCCCATGTAATGGGTACTGGTTTCAGGCTTTCCACTGTTAATTTCTTCCATTTTGTCTCCTTTTAGTAATAGATTCCCATAAGTTTGCAAATAAAGACAAACAAGGGGAAAATTCCAAGAATGATTGCAATTCCAACGAATACAATCAGGTATTCTTTAAGATTAAGCATTCTTTTCAATCTCCTTAATATGGTTATTCCACATGGACAGGATTGCATCCATAACACTGCCGTGCATGGATGCCACACCGACAAGAATCATAGCTCCGCCTTTAGTGTACTTGCAGATCCTGCCTACGACTTCCTCACTTCCTTGATACATACCCGAAAAAGTGTAGATCGGTTCGCAGTCGGTGCTAGGATGATTAGCTACGAATGTTACTATATACGTCCCGTCCTTCCAGCGGTAGAAAAGAACAGAGGCTACGTCAGAGCGTTCGATGATGGTGGTGGTGCGAGTATACATGTTATCTCCTCTGGACGCCCCTAGGGCTTTCTATAGCTTTCCTAGGGGCATTCCTTTAGTTGTTTGTCGTGGTTGCTAGCGAGCTAGCGGTTGCTGGGGCACCGATGGGCACCCCTTAGGGTTACTAGGCGAGCCAGATACGGACGCACTCTGCGAATGTTCCAGTTATCTCGTCTTTGCAGAAGATCGGGTTAATCGTTCCGTCCTCTTCTTCGTCGACAATTATAGCACGCCCGTCAACCACCGTTTCCGCAAACTGGGAGACGAGAGACGCCTCACCACAACTATCGGGATCCTCCGGATCAAGGATACCCGTGTAATCCCCATTGATGAGGGCGGGTAGTGCCCATTCTGCAATCATGTAAGACGGGCATGCGTCCATCATCTTCTTAACCTGTGCATTCATCTTCAAGTCTCCGTGTTGTGGAGGCTAGAGGGCTACTATGGGCACCCCCTAGCCCCTTATGGTTTAGTATGCGGCAAGCTCTTTGAGCCAGTATGCAAGCCCTTTCGTGTCTACCATGTACACCCCGTAACTCGTGGTGATAGTTTCACCCCCGTTATTGTGCCAGTAATCCTCAAAGTCAAAATACTCCCTGAACTTGTCATCAATGTCAAGACCATTGAGCACGGCGAGGCAGAAGCCTTTATCTGCATCATCCTTGACCTCATCGAGTTTCCCGAGGAGCTTGAGACACCACGGCGAGGTCGCGATGACCACGGCCATGTCAAGAGCATCGCCCTCATTGAGGCAGGTGCTGAGTAAGTCCCAACGGATGACCTCAGGGCTTTCGATAGGGGCGAGAGCCTTCTCGATGACCTTAAGTCCGGATTCAGGATACAGCACCATATGGGCTCCGACTTCCTTGGCGAGGGTGTCGAGAGGCACCCCGTTGACCTTTTTGGCGTGGGCGAGGAATTCATTGAAGTTCATTTTTGTTACTCCGTTGCTTAGTTGATTCAGGGGATCCCTCGGGAGAGGCCGAAGCCCCTCCCTTAGCTAGCTTGCTAGCCTTAGGACTCGTTAGAGATTGTACCACACAATCCCGAGGGTTACAAGGGTGATGAGGATATTAACCATCACCATGCCTCCCACAGTCTTGAGGGTGTCCAGAAGAGCGGTGTCATCCTGTTCGGGATCAACAGCGGGGGCCTCGACCTTAGCAGGTGCATAGCGGTGCTGTGCGACATCCTGCGAGGCCTCAAGGAATTCGGAGAGCATCTCAAGGAGCTCGGCGAGGATCGTGGAGGTCTTGAAGTATTCAACACGACCGCCATTGGCGCTACGGGCCTGAATGGTTTCGACTTTACCGTTCAGGAATTCCACCGTGAACTTGCGGGACGTCTGGTGAGCACGGCGGCGATCCGTGTACTCATAGGTAGCCTGAACTCGACCGTAGCCGAGGCTGTGGAATCGGAAGTTACGGGCCTCATTGCCAGAGGGAAGAGTGATGGTGCGGGTGAAGCGGGTGATCATGATGTACTCCTTTAAGTGTTAGTGGTGAAGAACTCTTTGTCGTTCTCCATGACCCGAACTATAAAGCACCCCAAGTCACCTGTCAAGCCCTCAAGTGAAAAAATACCGTAAACATGGTATGCCCAGCCCTAGTGTCCTAGCTGTCTCAGCCACTCTCTATATAGAGGATAGCTGTGGAGCCCTGTCGACTACCTAAAGGAGTACCAAAGGGTACATAGCACAGATAATGTCACCCAAAGGCAAACAATTGATCTAGATCAAACCCCATATTGACCCAAATCAACCTGTGGACAACCCTGTGGATAACCTGTGGATAACTCAAAAAAACACTGATAAATCAATAGTTTACCACAAGTACCCTAAGGATGTCAATAGAGACAAACCCCATTAGGACAAATCCCCCTTGACAGCCCTTTGAATCTGTGGTATAATCAAAGACCCCAAAGGACACAGCGGGCACCTGAGGGCACCCACAGGCACCCCCACGGGGGCACACACGCACGTGAACTCGTTAAGTGTGGGTTCACAAATTTTGTCAATTTTTATGATCCCCTTAGTTACCTGTGCTAGTACCCTAGCTGTGGATAACCTGTGCTAACTAGATTACCTGTGGACAACCCTGTGGATAACCTGTGGATAACTTTAAATAAAACCCCTCAGGAACCCGTTAAGGGAACCCAAGGGGGAACTGGAAGTAACTATAAGCTAGACACAAGAGTACGTAGAAGAGCATCAACAGTAGACACATCCCCGTTAAACAAAGACATTATAAAGAGGATGATGATAATGATGATTTTGATGGTGATGAATACTTTATTTTTAGTGTTATTGGTATTGTTCATTAAGGTCATTCCCATAAGGGTCTATAGGCACCTAAGGATTCCAATAAGGGTCTATGGACTCCCATAAGGGTCTATAGATCCCCATAAGGGTCTATAGGTATCCTAAGGATTTTCTTAAGATTCCATCACCACTGATACCTTTTGCTTTTGATACTTTTAATTCTAACAAAAAGGAGGAGCTAGAAAAGACCTATATGTATATCTATATATGTCTTTCCTAGCCCCCCCTAGGAGTATGGATTTTATTCTGAAATACCCTGTTTTCTCTATTACATTGTCTTTATTATTTACTGAACAAGTGTTCAATACTAATAAAGCATATTTCAGTTATCACTTATTGAATGTATACCCTTTATCCTTATATCTGTCTACACCCTTATAGGTACCTTTAGGGCTGTGTCTATCTTCAGTTACCATCACACCTCCGATATTGGACGTATAGAATCCATACAGGGACTCCATAGACTCCTCTAGCCATTCTTCGGTTAGTTCGTTAATACCTTCATCAGCATCTACGCCCATGAAGTCCACAAGGTATTTAACTCCGATTGCCAGAGCATCCAGACGGTCATCATGAATAAGGGCACCCCTATCAACAGTGATACGAGTGAGCTGATAGAAACAAGCATATTTGTAGTCAGATTCAGGTACGGTAGAGTAGTCATTCCTGATGCACTCAGGAGTGACACACATTTTATGGTTTGAGATTACAGGTTCAAGAGTATCAATGATACGCAGTTCTTTTTGTCCTGTGGATTTGACTTCAGTAACCCCACAGTTACTATAGGTTTTCTTTAGGACAGGTTCAAAGAGCTTAAGGTACATCCCGTCGCCAAAATTGCCTTCAATGACTACTTCATTGACTTTGTACTTCTTAGCTACCTTAGCGAGCTTATTAAGGACTACATCTGAGTAGCCTCCCAATAGGCCCCCTACTTCCATAACGTAGATATACCCATTAAGGTAATACAGGACTGCATAACCTGTTTCGTCTTTCGATTCTATGAAATTTCAACAGCTTTCCACCCTTTATGATGCTTACGGGTTCCCTTAGCAACCTTACGAAGGTTCTGGGGTGTAAGACCATGTTCCCTACAGAACTCCACAAGAGATTCTGGGATGTAAGTGTTACCATCGGGGTCTGTAATAAGATAACGCTTGCCAGTACCGTAGTTATGGGGCATATCCCCCTTCTTAAACCTAGTATCAAAGCACTCTCTACATACAGTACCCGTTCTACGTTTAGGCATAGGCTTGCCACACACGGGGCATCTAACGGTAGCGACATCACCACCTGCCCTGCGGTTCCAACCCATATTTAGCTCAGGTCTCAACACATATTCCATGTTAAGAGCCTCAGCTTTAGGGAGCATCTTAATAAGAGTTATCTCAACATTCTCTCTACCAAGATTCCTAAGGATTTCTCCTACAGGACGCTTTGAGCAGAAGTGTTGTGAAAGTCTATAACTCAAAGATCTTCTAGTAACGCCTACATATCCACTTGACAGGTCGTTATTGCCTTTTTCATGGATGTGGTACACTTTGTACAAACGGGTTTTAGCTCTAAAGTTGTTGATTTTCATATTTATGTTTAGTAGTTGTTAATTACTTTCTTATGGTCGCCCATAAGTCCAGACTATATCTTTTTCACCCCTGTTTCCCACTAACGCTTAGCGGTACATAATAGTCGTTACACCTTCCTAAATTAGGCTTGGCTCGGTATTATCTCTTAGAGACGTTCACCGAATTTAAGGGTTTTATTTAAGGACGAGGCAAGACAGTTCACCACGTCCAGACGGGTCAACGCATAGGATCTTATGTGTATAAGGTACAACTTCATTGGATGAGGCATGATAGTAGAAGTAAGAATCTCCCTTAAGACCCATCGGAGGACACTCATCAACTGGAACCCTCTTAGAAGGCTCAGGGAGCCACGTGAGCTTCATTGGAGCCTCATCTAAGGGGAACATACCTACGATGAGGTCACGAAGCCGTAGGGGGTATTTATCGGCGTCTGAGAGGGTCGTGTCAAGCATGAACTGCAGAGCGAAGCCTGCCTTACGATAAGATAGCTCACGCTTCTGTAGATCTTCTTCAGAGAATCTAAGGGGGTCTGTAGGCTTACCTGCCCAATGCTTAGGATCCTTGTCGTACTTGTCAGCAATGATAGAGGCCAATCTATCGCCATAGGAGGCTCTATGAGAGTCATCATAGGGGTACCTAGCGGGATAGATTACAGCCGTGTATCCGCGCTCCTGTAGCTCGTTATAGAGGCTCATTTCATTCTGAGGGGTGCCGAGATAAATGATCTTTTTACCTTCACCAGGCTTTAGGACAGCGTCGAACTCTTTAACGAGTTCAAACAACTGGTCTCTAAGAACCTGAGTGAAGGAGTTGCTCGGCACCTCAACGTCGTCGGCGCAGATAATGTCAGCACGAGAACCCGTAAGCTGACCTTTGATACCCACTGATTTCACAGAAGGTGAATGATCGGGTTTGGCCGGCCCAACGTCGAAAAGGTTTTGGGTATCTCTTTGACCTTCACGAGCCTTTAGGTGACCTAAGAAAGGGAGTTCATTAATGATTTTCTTAATAAAGGTTGCATTAGCATCAGCTCTTTCTTTGTTAGCTGAAACAACCATGATCTTCAGCTGTGGGTCTCTCCAAAGACACCACACCACATATGCACAAGTAATGAACGACTTAGCTACACCGCGGAAACCCATTAGGATCAGTCGATCATTAGGGGGATTCTGGAGGAGTTTTGCAATATCTGTCTGAATAGGCGTGGGAGAAGGCAAACCGATCGACTTCCAAACCAAAGAGGTAAAGAGTGGGAAGTTCTCATAGTAAGGGAGTAGAGCTTTAGCTTCTTTCTCAGTTAACACTCATGTCTCCCCTGTAGGAATTCTCGAAGTTCTCCCTAGTAGCCTTCAGGAGCTTACTAAGTGCATTCTCTTCACCATCTCCAGCCTTAGGGACACAGTCAATGCCATTACGTTCAAGTTCCTTAATGATTGCATTATAGAGCTGTGGAGACCTCTTATCGGGGTTCCTGAGGTCATTAAGCATATTCTGAAGCATCTCCTCATGGATGTTCCCTAGGAGGCTCTCAAGTCCTTTATAGTCCATTGTTCTTTTCCTTTCTTCTCTTTTCTAACCAAGGTTCTACCCAATGCTTTTTAATCATTGTGCAGATACCTACAAAAGTATAGATAATTGTGATGACGTACACCCAATCGCTAAGAGGTAACCCGAGAATCACAGCACTGGATACTGCCAATGAAGGAGCTACCTGTGCTATGTTCTCTGCTAGGTTACCAGATTCCTCATCAAGGGTGCTCATTCCTCAAAGAACTGCTCAAAGTTAGCTTTCTTGAACCCAGTTCCCTTTAGGAGCTTACCATCAGACCTAAATTGAGGGTTGTAATTACCCTCACTGTCATAGAACTTACTGGAGTATTCAGACACCAGTTCATTCATACCTTTTTCAAGGTCATAACCGCAAGCATTAGCATACTGGATACAAACCCAAAGGAGGTCACAGAGTTCCTTCATGTCGTTAGGAGTGCTAGGCTTTTCAGCGAGAAGCTCCTTATGCTCCTCATTGATCCACTCAATGTAGAGACTACGGAGGTCTCGGGTGTTTCGGTTTTCGTGAGTGGCAACCAGAAGGTCATTAAGGGCAGACTGGACATTGCCCATGGTAATCTTAGTTTTATTCATTTTATCTTTATCCTCTTTTACATATCCAGAATGCGAATGCCATATTTAGGGATTCGCCCAGATTCGTAATACTTAGGTAGATTGTTGTGCATTGAAGTGTCTTCTCCCCAAAGCACCTTTGCAAAAGCAATTCGTGAGGGATAGGTTACAACGGTACCATCAGGATATTCGACAGTGATAGGGACATTGCGAGCAAGCCTAACATTCTCCTCATGGGTGACCCATTCAAGGTTATCCACGTTGTTGTTCTTCCTATTAGCGTCCTTATGGTTAACCTCAAGGCCTTCTTCAAAGGAGTCTTCAAGGTACGTAAGGGCCACAAGCCTATGAACACCGATGTCATAACGCTTACCATCCTTGTTGAGTCTTACTCTCATATAGCCTTTCTTGCACTGAGGAGTAATAGCTTTGTGTGTAATCAGCGAATACACATTACCATTCTCGTCGATAATGTAGTTTTCAAAGTCTTTAATCTTACGCATTACATACTCTTCCTGTCTCTAATTTCTGCCATTTTAGCATCATTCATTCTAGAGTTTCCATTGACATTACTGTAACCCAAGTACCCGCAAACACGAGAAATAATAGAGAGGTTGTGAGAACCACAATAGGGGCACGTATTGCCCACATTAAAACTATGTTGGTGACAATCCTCACAATAAGCCGCGTCAAAGTTCACACCTTGGTAGAAACCCATTGACATACCTCTTTCAATAAGGGCTTTAACTGCAGAGGAATTGCTAGGATTATCCACTCGTACATAGCAAATGTGCCCACCTTCGATAAGATGGAAAAGCTCAAACTCAAGATCCTGCTTTTCAAAAGGGGTAATGTCAGCAGACACATGGATGTGGAAGGAATTGGTGAAGTAGGCTCTACCTTCAAATTCATCCTTAAGGTTATTCTTTGCACAATACTCATGGTACTGAGTCATCTGAGTACCACAAAGGGACTCTGCAGGGGTACCATAGAGTGCATAGAGATATCCGTCTTCCTTCTTAAACTTCTGCACTGCATCATAGATGAACTTAACGACATCCTTAGCCGCCTTCTGTCCCTCAGGGGTCTGAAGATCCTTACCACCAGTAAAGAGGATAGCAAACTCATTCAAGGCAGAGATTCCAAAAGATGCAGTCATATACTTGGTAAGTTCACCTACCTCATCTTCAGGCTTAAGAAAGCCCTTATAGAAACCTCCCTGACAGAATGCCATAGGATTCGTGCTAGCCTTAGCATGCTTAATCATATCATAGCGACGCTTAAGGAATCCTCGAATCTGTTCAAGGTTCACCATAAGCTCTTCCCAGAAGTTACCTTTAGATGCCTTAAAGATCAACGGGAGGTTGAGAGACACCGCACCAATGTTGCATCGCCCAACAGACACATACTCGTTAGTCTCAGGATCCTTCCAAGGAGTGAGGTACGCCCTGCAACCCATCGGATGAATCACGCACTGCTTATTCGATGCTCTATAGGTTTCAGACACAGTGCCATTAGGAGCGTTAATAGCTAGAAAATCAGGGTACATGCACTTACTGGAACATTCAACAGCCTTCTCGAACACATAAGCGTGCTCATCACTGCCATGTTGTTCCCAATCATAGAGATACACGAGCTTAGGGAACACAACCTGTTTACCCCCATGTCCCTTCATGCGAGTCTCAAGGATGGTCTCACAAATCATCTCAAGAAACTCCTTGTCATACTCAGGGAGATCATTGCTCCACTCACCAAACGTAAGCGTAGTGAATGCAAAGTCACCACGGGAACACGGAACAGTATTTAGCTTCAGTTCAAGAGACTGGAAGCCCTGCCCAAGCTCACGCTTGAGTTCTTGCATAGCCATAGCACATGCTTCATCGAACTCCATATTGCACTGGTCAAAGTATTTCTTAAACGCATGCTCATACGTTTTCTTAGCATACGGGAGGAGCGTCTTGTCAATCTGAGGGATAGTGAACCCACCGAACTGCTGTGCAGTAGCTACAAGGGTGATGTCACCAATCACCTGAAGGGCACTAAGGACACTCGTAGGCTCCGTATAGGTGACATTGGACATATTAAAGCCACCCTTAAGAACAGTAGCCATGTCAAAGAGACAGCAGTTGATGGATCCAAAGATCATGTCTCGAAGGTCATGGATGTAATACTTACCGACCTTAGTAGACTCTTTCTCTTCCTTAGTGAGGTAGAATTGCTTATACAACTGCTTAGTCAGATATCCCTTAATGAGGGAGCCTTTGGTAGACACAAGGGAACTATCGAAGTTGGCGTTTTCCTTGTCTCCCAAAAGAAGGACAGTGTCTGCCTCATTCTTAACAGCTTCGAAAGCCTTAGCGTAGGTGTTCTTATAGTCTCTAAACTCCTTATAAGATTCTCCGATCTTCGGTGCGTACTTACAAAGAGCTTCAATGACAATAGCGTGTAGCTTTTCAGTAGGCACCTCAGCATAGTTGCTGTAGACAATGCTCTCGATATAGCCCCTAATCTTACCAATGTCATACTCAGAGTACGTAGCGTTAGCCCTCTGGGCGGCCTTATGAATAGCTACTTCAATCTTATCCCAATCCCACCCTTCGTGGGTACCGTCTTTCTTAATTACTTCCAGTTCCATAGTGTATTTAGTTATTTAATTAGTGTTACTCTTAACCGTGAACTGCGCATTAGCAAACTGCTTTACGGCAGTGACTTCCTCAGAAGTAAGTTCGCTAGTAATATTAGCGTAAATCTTCTTCGTTACGTTGTTGTCTTCACTATATACGATGACATCAAAGGTAACCGTAGGAATGTTAGGTTTAGTTGTAAAGAACGCCTTACGGTTCTCATACTCACAGGCGCCTACATTGCCATCCCAATAAACTTGTATATTCATTTACTTAGTCTGTTAGATAGGCTCAGCAGTCCTACGGTAATTACTGTGCGTAAGTCCTTTAGGACTACTGAAACCCCTGAATTACTTACTCTTCTCAATGCTAATGAGATAGTACAAAGCCTTTAGGGCATCCTTATATGCTCGGATGTCTCCCTCAGTATGGTAAGACTCCTTGTTACGCTTCTCAATAGCTTCAAGAAGTTTATGCTTGGCCATCATGAAAACATTATCTTCCCACTTTTCATCAATCATCTTTGTATTTCTCCATAATATTAATTAGAGCCTCACCATCAGACTTATCGAATTTAAATCCAAGGTATTCCACAGCACCGCTCTTATCGAATGCACTATTGATGAATCCCTTAGCAACTTCGATGTCTACCTTGTTGTTCTCATCGACGATACCCACCTGCTTCAGCATAGGCAGATACTTACCGATGAGGGTATCTGCCTGATGCAAGACAAGGAACGTACTCCCTCCAAGAAGCCACTTCATCGTAGAGGGAGCACTAGGCATCAGTCGAGTATCAACGAACTCAGGGAGTACCTGAGAGATTTTACTCAAACTGATTTTCATAGGAAATTATTATGCGCCCGTAGCAGGAGTATTCGTAGGAGCAACCCACGCGTTGTACTTAGCCATCGGAGTCGGGCAGATAGCACTCATAGGAACAATCGTGTCCGTGATCTTACCAATCGTACCCATCATGCCTGCAATGGTCTGGTCAAGGCAACCGAACTTCGCCTGAGTCGTGAGAGCAAGCTCATTGACCTTACCGAGGACAATCTGCTCACGGAGTTCCTGCTTTTCACAGCAACACTTAAGCTCAGCCTGAAGTTTAGCAAGCTCAACACGGTTGTTAGCCGCTTCATCAGCCAGAGGCTTAAGATATGCAAAGGTTTCATCACGGAGTCTACGGTTGTCCGCGAGAGACTGTGCGTAGACTTCCTTGGCGTTCTTGTCGGAGTAATTCTCAGCCTTGAGCATGCTGTTCTCAGCCTGAAGAGCAGACACTACGTTCTGATTGCCTCCACCGAGGAGACCACCAAGGAGACCGTTGCCGTTATTAGAGCTGTTGAGGACACCGAGAGCAAGACCTGCGATACCAGTACCAAGACCTGCACCCGCAACACCCTTAGAAGCAAATTCAGCCATAATTAAATCCTTTCTAGCTTTATGCTAGTGTTAATAGTTTAGTAGCTTAGCTTAAACTAAGAATGCTCTAAGGCTATAGCTACTGAAAAGCCTAGCATTCTGAGAGGTAATTTATAGTGCACCTCTCGTGGCACTATAGCAAACTACGATCACGATTAAGCATAAGAAGCCCCCCCTGTAAGACACTAGAAGGCTACTACTACATCTCTGAATGCTATGAATGTTAATTGATAATCGGTAGGTGTTTCCACTACCGTGATATCCTGTGGTGGTGTAGCTGTGTAGTCCCCGCTGTAATCTTCTGTAGCGATGTTAACCCTGGTGTTTGGTTTGCAAGTAAGCGTTCTGACTACTTCGACGCGCTCGTCGAAAACAGTATCAGTCATTGAAGTTCCATCTGGAGAAGTCCAAGTGAAGTACGTCCCGCTGGCTCGTCCTCCGAAGAACCGTAGGGTGACGTGAACTGAGGTTAACTCTGTCTGTATCATTAACAGTTCCTTGTTCAGCATCTTGAGCCTCCCAAAGAACTTCTTCTACATAGTACCCTCTTCTTAGATCGGTTCGAGCGTCTTTGGATCCAAGTACCCGTCGGGGGGGGGGTCGAAGTAAACAGGCAGAGTCATACCCTCGCTACGCTCCAAATCCCAAACATCCGCACATTCACCGTATAGCCAAGTATTAGACGCGTTAGAGAACTCTGAAGTACGATCCTTGATTGTTACAGACATAGGATCAAAAGGAACCATATAGCGGAACCGTAGAAACGTATTATAATTGCCACCACTATAATCTACACTAGTGTATAGGGACTGAAGAAATGAGCTATCAGGGGAACCCCAATAAGGAATTCTATTTACATTCCCGATTGAAGGACCCATCGCGTCAGGTGCATAATTTTGCATGTATCCGTAGCAAGTGTTATCACCAGGATCAACAAATCCTTGCCCGCTGTTTAAGATAAGAAGCATGTGAGGCTCTACCTCACCTACCATAAGCAACTCTTTGTTAAGCACCTCAGACCCCCACCTTAGCAAGACCCACAGTAGCCAAACCCTTATCTCTACTAAGGACAGACGGAAGAGAAGGCCACTGAACATTCCTAGGGAATCCACTCTGTTCAGGGATATCTCTAAGAGCCTGTCTGTAAGCCTTGACAGCTTCAAGACCAGCAGGATCGCTAGGATAATCAGGCTGAACATAGAAGTCTGTACGAGAGATCAGAGAGTCTCTACGCATGCGAACACGAGAAGCTAGCTTTTCATCAGTCATCTCATCTTCAGGGTTATACTTTTCTTCGGTGATGTTAAAGCGAGTCTTAAGCTCGTCAGTGAGATCTCCAAAGATAGTGTGATCGTTATCCCAAATAGCTTGACGGAGAGTGTACAGACTAGTGTACTTCTTATCTTTATACGTGTATCTAATCATAGTTCATCCCACTGGCCAATAAGTCTACAATCAGTATAACCGCCGTGAAAGAAAAACAGCAACACGGCAGTATCTTTATTAAGGGTGGGAACAGCGTCCCCAAACCATTCGACACTACCTTTAATAGTGATCCTCTTATTAGAGTTAAACACCCAAACAAGTTTAGTAGCTACCTGACCAGCAGAGCTCCTTTCCACAGTGATAGTAGCCGCCTTATCCCCACATTCCATCAGCAATGTGTCACCACTAGAAACACTGAGAGTTGTAGTAGCACCTGCTCTAGTCCACTGCTCGTAGCCTGCAATAGCCCCTCTATTGCCATTTTTAAGAATGGCATCAGGGATCGTAGGGAAGTCCGTAATCTGACTCTTAGTATGCGTATGGGAGCTATTAGCTTTACCTGCAAGCCCAGACGTAAGGGCACTATTCGTAGCATAGTCACCCTTAGTCTGCTTCTTGGCAAGCTCCGCATTCACATACGTCGTATCAGCCTTACTGGCAAGACCCGTCTGAAGCTCATTCTTAGTAGCAAGACCACTAAGATCTTGTTCAGGAGGAGTACCAGTAATCTCACTATACGCAATGCTGTCCTTGGATGCAAGGGCGCCTAGCGTAGGCTTGTTCTTGATGAATGCCTTAGACTTAGGATCAGTAACTTCCCAGTCAGCATTTAGCTGTCCAGAAGCCGCCTGCTCAGCATAGTCCTTAGCGAGATCAGCTTGCTTCTTAGCTTCGACTTCAGAAGCCTTAGCGTTAGTCTCAGAGGCGCCCGCCGCAGTCTTAGACAGAGCCGCATTATCCTCAGAGAGCTTAGCCGCCTTAGCACTGTTACTTGCATTAGTAGCCTGAGTCGTAGCAGTACCTGCAGATGCACTAGCACTCTTAGCACTGGCATCAGCCGCAATAGCAGACTGTGAAGCACTAGTAGCACTGTCTTCAGCCTCAGAAGCCTTAGTAGTAGCTAGAGTAGCCTGTTGAGTAGCAAGACTAACCTGCTCCTTAGCCTTATTAGCATAGTGCTTTGCAGAATACTCAGAGCCATCGACAGTACCAGTAGTCTTTGTAGCCCAATCCTTAGCCAAGGAGGCACTATCAGAAGCACTCGCCTCAGAAGCCTTAGCGTTAGTCTCAGAGACCTTAGCGTTAGTCTCAGAGACCTTAGCGTTCCTCTCAGACACCTTAGCTTCATCAGCCTTTTGAGTAGCAATTACGGCATTGTCATAAGCATTACTCTCAGAGGTTTCAATATCGGTTTGGAGCTGTCGAGCCTCTTCAAGGATTGCTTGGTTCTCTGTCTTGACGGCATCAGCATGCTTAGCCGCAGATACTGAAGTACCCGCAGAAGCCTTAGCGGTTACCTCAGACTCCTTAGCATTAACTTCAGAAGCCTTAGCGTTCGTCTCAGAGACCTTAGCGGCATCTCTAGCGGCTTCAGCCTTTAGCTTAGCCTGATAGGCACCCATAGCATCATCTTTGTAGACCTTGAAGCTAACCGCATCGTTGTCACCAATAGGATCACCAACCTTCACAATGCGATGTCCCCTAGCGTCCCAATTACCTTCCTTGTCTACAATGAGTGCGTCATTGATGACGTCTCTGCCTTCTTCAGCAATATGGATAGTCTGAATTGCAGAAGCATCAAGGTCTTTAGCCTTGAGAACCGAAGCGTCCTTAAAGGACACAATGCGGTCAGTAGCAGACGTATATCTGCGAATAATAATTTCAGTACCACTAGCGGGAGCAGTATTGAATCTAATGGTAGTCTTATCTACAAAGAAGTAGTCTTTAGTGGTGTCACCGTAGTCACCCCCAAGTTTCTCTCGGGAGTCTACGGTGACCTTCACAAACTTCTTTGCTAGATAATCAAAGGGCACATTGAAGTCTGTAGTAGACCCATTGCCCTGATAGTTAGCAATAGTAGAAGCCATTGTTTTAGTTATTCATCCTTATCGGATAGAGTGTTATAAAGACCCCACTTAAGGAATGGGATATTAGTAGAATTACGAATAGCTCTGACAGCTTTCTCTTTTTGATTCTCTAGTTGCTCATCAGTGAAGTTCGCATCACCTGTCATACGAACTACATTAGCAGAATACCCCGCAATGTCCATGAAAGACTTGATGGTAGAGTATCCAGGAGCCAAGTCTCTAACCCACTTGTCAACGTCAAAGCCTCCATACAGCTCATCCCTTTCTTTCTGAGTGGAGAAGCCTTCAGTGGTGGTCTTAACGTCAGTGTTCACACCAAGAGTGTTTAGTGCCAAAGACGGGGCTGCAAAGACGCTAGATCGCATAACACCATTAATACCAGCCTGAAAAACAGTGTCCAAAGTAAGTCCTTCTTCAGGGTCATACTTTAGAGTCTTCTTAAGGTACTCCTTTCGTTGTTCCTCAGTCATACCTGCGGTGTTAATAAGGGTGTTAGTCAGTGAACCCAAGGTACCCAACGCGGTAGACAAGAAGATACTATAGGCTTGTCCAAGTGCATCACCCTCAGCCATTCTACCTAGGATTTTCTTAAGTCTCTTATCGTAGGATCTAATAGCGAACGTCTTAAACTGCAAGAGCAACTGCATGAACGGATTCTTTTGGGCACCTTCCCAAAGGAAAGTGTCACCCAAGGTATTCTTCTGGATTACCTCATGAGCAACATAGTCGCCCATACGTCTAAGAGTCGCAAGAGCGGCAGGATCCTTAGAGAGAATAGTGTCAAGGTTATCAATAGTGATTTCCTTGTTCTTACCTACGGTAGTGGATTCCTTAAGGATCTTCAATAGATTATCGAAGTTCTCCTGAGAGATCCCATTGCGTTGCATAAGTTCCTTATTAAGGAAGCCCTTCTTGGAAATAGACTTGTTATGAGCGTACTGGATAAGCTCACCCAAGAACATGCCTTGAGAAGCCTCAACGATAGAGTTCTCGGTATTCTGAATGAACTTAGTAAACGGAGAAGCCTGAGCAAGAGTATCGGTTGCCGCAACAAGAATAGACTTAGCCTTATCGCCATTGAACCTACGTAGTTGCTTCTCAAAAGATTCCGTAGCAATGTCTCTAAGTAGACCAGTCTCTCTTACGGACATGCCAAAGATAAGAGACTGAGCCTGTCTAATCTCTGCATTGGTCATGCCATTCTTAGCCCAATTATCAAAAAGCTCTCTAACAAGAGGGACACCCTTAAAGAACTGCAGGGCACCATAGTGTTTAATAGCCTCACCCTGTTCAAAGAGATTAGCCATACCCATCATAGCATTCTTAGAGAAGAACGTAAGGTTTCTGATGACATCCGCCATAGCACCAAGCCAAGAGCTATTAACATCAGACATGCTATGGTGCTTATTGTAGATCATGTTGATAAGCTGTTCCTGAGCCTGTGCAAACTTCTTAGCGTCAACTCTACCACCTACGGCAGAATTAACTTCCTCAGACCACATCTTACCCAACATGCTCTCAAAGTCACCCAAGTTCTCACACCCGTAACTAAGGAGGATATTGTCACCAATAACCTTGTTATGGTGCATACGGACAGCCTCAAGAGGATCTCTACGCATCTTGTCAATAGACAACCCACTACGGGTAGCAACAGAGGTATCCCAAGGGATTCTAGTCACCTCAGGGTCGTACTTGATGTTTGCAATGTTACCATCAGTGATGATAGCCCTACCCATGGAAGTACCTTGGTCGATCCAACCAAGAGCATCCTCCCTAGCTTCTTTCTGCATCCATTCAAGCACGTCTACCCAGTCAGGCTCATCAGGTAGAGGCTCAAGATTATCCTCAAACTTCTCCTGTCTAACCATGTCCTGAGCCTTGTGCTGTTGCCTCTGGACTTCACTAACCTCTCGTTCCTTAGCTTTGATCTTATCTGCAGTTTCTTTCTCTACAGCTTCGATCTTCTCGATAATAGAGTCTCTATCCTTGACGAGTTTCTCCTCAAGTTCCTTAAGTCTCTCGGATTCTCTCTTCTGGATACCCTCTACTCTAGATTCGTAGGATTTCTTCTTGTTTTCTAAGGTATTCTTAAGTCTCTGCTCTTCTGCTTCGAGGGCCTCAAGGAGAGATTCCTTATTAGCTTCCCTAGCCTTAAGAGCGTTCTCTTTGAGTTTCTTAGCTCTCTCTACAAGGGTAGTGCTTACGTACTTGTCGTACCTCTTCTGTGCGGCATTAGCTTGCCCTTCGGTCTCAGCCTTAGCCTTAGCCAACTCTTTCTTTTGTTCAGCTTCTTTTCTAAGACGCTCAATCTCTTTGTTGATTTCGGCATCAATGTCGGCATCAGAGGACTTATCAAGTTTAGTGTACTCTTTCTCTAGCTCTTTGGTTTTCTTCTCAGATTTAGCCTTAGCTTCCTCAACAGCCTTATTGTAGTCAGCCTCAGCCTTATCAAGCTCCTTAGAGATATCCTCAGAGATCTTATTCTTAGCCTTGTTGTAAGCAGGTTCTAGCTCATTGTATTTATCAGCTAGATTGTCACCTCTAACATCACCTCTTTCTTGGATACGCTCAATACTTCTTGAGGCTTGAGCGGACTTGTCAGAAATAATCTTATTGGAAGCCTTAGCTACCTTTTGATACTTGATGTCCTTTTTCTTGTCTTGCTCGGCAATCTGTGCTTCTCTTTCAGCCTTGAGCTTATCGTAGACATTCTTCTTGTAGTAGTCAATGATTCGCTGTCTTACTTCAGGATTGGAGACTGCACCATCAACAAGAGCTTGAGAAAGTTCATTAACAAGTCTCTCTACCTGAGGGCCTCTAGGGAGATTAGGATCAAAGAGATCACCAACCTTTCTAGGGTCACTTACTCTGGGGACATAACCACCCCTCTGGCCAATCTTAGAGGTTTTCTGAAGGAAATCCTTAGTAGACTCTACGATCTTACTGAACTCTTCATTACCTACAAACTTGGAAGGGGTTACACCGTTCTCAATAGCCTGACAAATAGCTAGATTGATTTCTGCGTCATCATGTCCTAGCTTCCTGAGATTATTGAAACTCTCTCTATAGCCAGACTCAAAGTTCTCAAAGTCAATCTGAGCGGCTCTAAGTTTCTCCTCTACGGTCTGCCCTTGGAACCTAGTTGCATAGTGAACACCGTTCTCATCCACATAACCAGAACCACGGTCTACAAAGACAGACTCACAGAACTTTCTAAAGTTATCAGACTCAAGAGCCTGAAAGACACCCTTAGTAGACACAAGGGGAACTCTGCGTTCGATGTTGTCAAGAAGGTTGTTCAAGGACTTAGCGACCTTAGTGGAACCACCAATACCATCAAAGACCTCAGAAGGAAGATCCTTACCTGCCTCCTGATATTCCCTGATGATTTTAGCTCTACGAGCAGTATCGCCTACATAGTGTCCACCCTTGCCTAGGCCTTTGAATGCAAACTCAATACCTGCACCAAACATGGCACCAACAAGCATGTCTTCCATGATGTCATGTTCTGCACCAGACACATAGGTGTCAATCTGATTAGACACAGCACCCAAAGCGGCACCTGTGAGCACCCTTCCTGCCATACCATACGCACCAAGTGCTGGGACATAAGACAAAGGATCCACAACAGCGCTACCAATAGAAGAAGTAATCGAAGAGAACCAACCTGCATTAGCTTCAGCCTGTCTATACTTGATTACTTCCTCATTGATCTTAAGTCTTTCTTCGACATCCTCCATCGAAGTAGCACCATTGAGTACAGCATAGTACCTATCCATGTTGTACCCTACCTTTCCTAGGATTTCCCCTCTTTGTTCATCCGTAGGGGCGAACTGTTCACCAAAGATGCTTCCGTCAGCAAAGGACATCCTAAGGTATGTAGGGACATAACCGTGCTTCAAGCCGCCCGCAAAGCCAACCTGAGGCTCATCCGATGTATCCTGAGAAGGGTCATAGACATAACGATTGTCAGCCCAACGCTTTGAGCGAAAACTGATGCCGATGAGCCTGCTCCTAGTAGTATTAGCAAGAGCCGCCCTTACAGCATCCTCATCAATAGGATCCTTGATAAAGGGCTTGATCTCCTTAGACGACTCAGGCAAATCAAGGCTAGTAAATACAGGCTTCCTGTCAATCAAGGAATCCTCAGAAGGAGCCAATGATTTCTCAATCTTAGGAGGATCACTCGGATTAACGGTGGGGACAGGTTCATTTACCTTCTGTTCCCCCCACCTGTCATCATCACCGATGGTGTCAATGTAATTCCAAGTTTCCTTAGGGAGCTTTTTATAGTTCCCCTTAAGGTAGTTCTTCATTGCGGCAGTACCACCATTGTACATAGCCAATGCCGCATATTGATTGCCCTTAGCATACTTAAGGTTATCCTTCATAATACGACCTGCAAGGTCGATGTTAAAGAAGGGATCCTTAAGGGTACTAAGGTCGGTCACACCATAAGCCTTTGCAGTTTTAGGCATGATCTGACCAACACCCATAGCACCTGCACGAGACACAGCGTTAGGGTTAAATCGCGATTCTTGATACAGTTGTCGCCTGAATAGGGTATGATTCAAGCCATATCTTTCAGCAGTATCCTTAATGATACTATCATAGGGATGCTCCGTATTCTCGAAGTCACCCCAAGCACTACGTCTAGGATTCATTAGTCAGTTCCACTATTTAGTTTAGAAAGTCTATCAAAGACAGTTGCATTCATTTCCTTTTCAAGCTCCTTAGCCTTTCTTTCAGCGGCCTTGTCAAGAGTACGTTGGATGTCCTCAGTCGTGTAAGACTTGACGTAATTGTACGTTCCCTTCTCATACACAACAAGTCTTCCAGACTCCTCGTTGTAATCTACAGAATACTTGGAGTCATCCCCATAGTCAAACTCCTCTCTAAAGAGCTCCTTAGCCATCTTAGGATCAGCATTACCATAAGCTCTAGAGGTAAACACTCTAGCAGGGACACTAGTGCCTAGGAGGGTCACGTACTGATTTCTATAGACATCCTTAGCCAACTCTACGGCTCTACTGGGAGACTCACCAGAGCCTACAAATCTGCAAGCCATGTTATAGATGAAGTCCTTGCCTGTCTGGTCAATCTCGGTACCAATAACCTTAGAGATCTCAGTTACACCAGTGTTGACCTTGATTCTAAGGCCCTCAATCTTTGCTCTTCCCTTAGAGTCAGCCTTTAGTTTTTCAAAGCCTGCGGTTCTCTTTACAACATCTTCCCAAGACCTACCCCCTTCCATTAGAAGAATAGCACCATGGATAGATTCAGTGAAACCCTTAGTGCTACCAGTGGCATACAAGAAAGACTGAGGATCAGTACGGTACAGCTCAATCATCTGAGTGATCTCCTCAGGCGGCTCCTTAGGAATAGTCTCGGGCTTCATCCCACTATTGAGATAGTCAGCCGTAATACCCGTCAGTTTCTCACTAGCCGCTTCAGCCTTGTCCTTGAAATAACGTCTTGCAGGATTGTCCCTAAAGGGAACAGAAGAGTTCTTAGCAATCCCTAGGGCACCCTCAGTAGTGAGCTCACCACTCTCAATCATAGCGTCAAAGGCAACAGTTAGATCGTCTGAAGATAGATCAGAAGAGTCGCTACTCTTAAGCTCCTTTCCAAGCGATGCGTCCTTTAGAAACTTCTTAGCTAGGTTTTGCTTGATAAGAGCCTTTTGTTCATTTTGGGCCTTTACAGCAGTTGCTCTCAAATTACTTCTTTGGACTTCTCTAGCCCTGTCTACAGCCTTTTCGATGTCCTTTACTCTGTCCGTAAGGATGTTGCCATTAGCTTCCAGTTCACTGTTTCTAATTGCTTCAAGCACAGAAAGCTCTCCACTATTTGCTAGATTATCAAGACCATTCTGGTAGTCAAGGTAAGCCTTAGTGTCTCGCTTGTATCTATAGTTATAAGCATTAATAAGGGAGGTCTTATAACCATCTTCGCCAAGGTATTCCCTAAGGGTTACACCACTGGCAAACGGAAGATCCTTATAATCTGCAAGTTGCTGTAGATTAAAGAAACCCTCAGGACTGTTCTCAAGAGACTTTACGACACTAGCCCAAAACTTATTTCGATGTTCTGGGTCAAGGAACCTACCAACGGTAAGATCCATTTCACTAAGGGCACCGACAAGTGCTTCCGCATTACCACCATTCTGGATGATTGCATGAACCTTGGCAGATTCGGTGATGAACATGTCCTGAACGTTAAACTTATGCTCAACTTCTTTCTGACGTGTCATCATCTTGATGCGTTCTGCAGGAGAGTTCGCAAAGACACCCCTGTTAAAGAACACATCCTCAGAGCTATACCCAAACTGTTTGGCTACATCGGACACATTCTCACGCATGAACTTAAAGAACTCTGCATCGACCTCTTCGGGAGCCTTTCCTTTAAATTCATTAGTGTCGACTCTTCGCTGGAAGTCCTCAGTGATGTACTGGAAAAGCATCTGGCCATGGGACTCTTTAAGTCTAGCCATTGCAAGAGGGTCATCTTGGAATGGCACAAGACCCTTAGTCATCTCTTCACGGTACTGCTCAAGAGAATGCGACTTAAGGTAATCATCAGCTAGCTTATAAGACAACTCCTTCTTAGCTTCAAGACCACCTTTAACAGCCCTAGCAACGTCCTTAAAACATTCAAGCCAATTGTCTGCTTCTGGAATAGTTACATTATTTTCGTTGATAGAAATTGTAGCAGGCTTAGCATTACCTAGTTTATCCAAAGCAGAGTTGAAATATCTCCACTGCCTCCACTGATTGGCAATGGAAGAATTACCATCTGAATTTTTATAAGCCATTAGTAAAAGTAACCTCCTCGTTCTCTAGGGGTAATGTTAGAGTTGTAATAGTTAGCCCATTGCTGTACAAAGTCAACATAAGGCTTGTATTGCTGGTAATTAGCCATTACGTTACCAAGGAAGCTACTGCCAGTATTGGACGCAATAGAAGCACTAGAGGATGCTCCGCTCATACCCGTAGATGCAAGTAGACCTGCGCCACCAAGAGCCGCCAACGATCCAGTAGATGCACCTGCGGCCGCTCCCGTAGAAGCCATAGTAGATGCCCCAAGTGTCGGTACAGTGCTAGCAGAAATTCCATAAGAGGCCAAGAAACTTTCAGCAGTAACAGCTCCCGCACCTGCACCAGTAACCGTAGGAGCGGCACTACTGATAGCATCTACACCTACCTCAGCCGCTAACATACCGCCCGTTTGACCACCTGCGGCACCTCCAAGTGCACCACCAACGGCACTACCAATACCTGCAGTAGCGGCACCCATAGCGGCACCAGTGATCGCACCACTGAGGAACTGCTGGAAAGCCCTAGAGCCACCAATAAGGTTATTGTTGAGGTTATCCCTAGCTTGCTCAACGGATGCCTTAGTCTGAATATAAAGAGCGTCCTTCTGAAACCTTACATTCCACACATCATTAAGGTAGGCTTCCTTAGTTGCTGTCTCTTGTCTAAGAGTCTGCCCACTAATTGTCTGCTTGATCTTATCTTGAGATCTACCGTCAAGACCTGTCTCAGCAATAGCCGCTTCAATCTGTGAATTGTTCTGGTAGGCGGTAAGAGACAAAGAAAACAACTCACCTAGTGCAGAGTCGTACATTGATCTTTCTTGTCTGTCAAGTGACGCCTGATTGTAGTTATAGTTTAGCTGTAGGTAGTGCATCTTCTTCTTGAAGGCTTCAACCATGCTACGGTTCTGTTTAGAGATTCCATATATAGAGCCTGCACCACCAACTACTGCACCAACAGCGGCGCCTACTCCGATAACTACACCACTCATTCTTTAATCAATTCCTTTCTATTAGTTGTTAATAGCATCCACTCCGGAGTAAACTCTTTCTCGCATTCCCTTAGGTCAACCTTATCAGTCCTAAAGCACATCGTAATGTGCGTGTCTTCAAGTGCCCTAAAGGCTTGCCTACGACCACCCTCAGCCTGAATGACGTTGTAACCCTTAAGCCTCCCTACAGTATTCCCTAGGGTAACATAACAATCCCCACTGACAATTACAGTAGTAGGGATCTTGATGTATGCACCAATAATAGCTACATCCTTAGGGATAAAACAGGTTCTGTAATACACCCCTTCATAAACAAAGTGTTCAATGGGGATCTCAACTTCATTACAGACACAACTCTCCATAGCATGAATTGCGATGTCACAAAGCATGTTATTCTGCTCAGGAGTTAAGGGTTTCAACTTCATACGCTACTATTCCTTCTAATGTAAAGCCCTTCCCAACCACCTGAAATCAGGTTAATAGGTTGGACATTGTCGGAGCAGACAGTAATGACTACTTCATCATTATTGTCTTGAATTGGGAACTTAAACTTACCCGTGTAAACCTTGTTTGCCCCCAAGATAGTCGGAGATTCACCAAGGTTCCTTCCAGTAAACCTATACTTAAAGTGCTTTTCCTTAAGGTCGTTATCAACCTTGCATTCAAATACACCAGACTTACTATAGTTAAACCAGAAGTATCTAAGCTGTAGCCTACCTTCAATCTCAGAGATAACACCTCCAGTATCCGTATTCCTCTTAATGGACTGCTTAGAGAGAGTCACACAGAATTTGTAAGTAAGACCCACAAACACCTCGACACCCCTCATGTCCCCTTGGATCCTAAAGACACCATTGGAATCCCAGTCAGTAACCTCAGTAACGTAACCGTCTTTAGTGACAATGAAATACTTATGATCCTTAGTAGACGGGATAGCACCGTAGATATCATTAAGGGACACCTCAGTGTAATCCTCATAGTCACTGTACTTGTTGGACTGAGGAATGACATACTTCTTCTTACGATCCATAAAGAGCCTAGTTGGCTCATCAGAGAAGTCAACAGCATTACCTGTCAACAATGCTTTCTCTAGATACAGACCATTCGGAGAGTTAATAAGAAGATAAATCTCTGAGTCAACAAACTCCGCTAGAAGAACTTCAGAATTCTTGTTTGCAAATTCCCACTTGAACCATGCCTGTTGTTCACTTGTGGAGTTAACAAGAATAAATTTATAACAGTATACGATATTAGGGGTAGTAGAAGAGATAGCCGTAACTACGTTCTCTGTGGTGTTCCCAGAGAGTCTAGTGATGCCCTTAGGAATGTACGTAGGCACATGTGCGGCTACGTCCTCAGCATCCTTAAGGTCAGCCACGTCCTGCAAGGAGTAGTAGCGCATCACAGAACAGTAGTTTACTCGATCATTCACAAAGAAGATCGAAGGGCCAATAGAGATAGGTTGAACATTCGTGTCATAGTCAAAGTTAGTGATCTGGTCACACTTGACACTCTTAGGAGTCATGACGCCATCACTAGACAACACAAACTGACCTTCACGGGAGAACAACATAAGCTCTCTGGCAAAGGGGACTGCATGAGTCAGAATGGCAACCTTATTAGAGGAAACCGAGACATCAATAGGGTCAGTGTCTGCAATAGCCGCAGAGGACTTAAACCAGAAATTAAAGAAGTCGTTGGTTGCACTAAGGATAATGGATTCATCAGCGATGACCCCTAGGCGATTACGATAGAAAAAGATATCGTTAATCTTCCTACCAATAAACGAAGGATCAGGGTTAGTGTCTTCATTACCAGAGCCTCTATCAACCCACGGGAGCTTCTTAAGAAGAAAACTTCCATCCTCCTGCCTAACAATAGCATGAGGCATATTCTTAGGGTTGATCTTAGTGGGAATACTTGGTGCAACAGTCTCCTTCCAGACTTTATGTAAGTCATCCCACTTGACATAAAAGTCGTCATCCTCAGAGTTCTTCTCACCAGACACCTGCATGATGTAACCATTAGGTGCCAACGGGGGGAGCTTATTAACAGCCGTAACTTTACCCATGTAGGCAATAGCATTCTGGTTACCAAAGCCGTCCTTAACAAGAATGTTGGGAGGAGTGTCACCCGTCTTTGGCCTAATGGTAATCATAGAGTCACCAATTAGGGCGCACTGGTATTTAGAGATGCCCACAGTAGACCTAGAGTAACCCATAGACGCTCTACCACCAACCTGATTCAACAGGTCATCGTATGTACCACCAACGTCAGGACTACCACCATCAGGTTTCTTACCGGTCGTCAGAAGGGCATATAGTGCTCTAGCAATAAAGGCAGTAGTGGTCTGAACCGCCTGCTTTGCTTCACCACCGTCAGGTGTAATCACACCGCAAATATAGTTACCATTGATGTACACAGCATATGTCTTAGCATACTGAGCGTTCTTGATGTATACAAGAGCAGTGTTAGACCAACCACTATCAGACCTACCTTCTACATCATCTACCACCTTTTCAGTGTTCAAGACAAATGTGTAGTCAGCAACAGTAACTGCCTTTAGTTTGCCCTTAGGGTCACTAGTTGTAATGTACTGTTTTGACTCATCATCTTCAAACGTGCATGTCTTAGGCTCACCATTAAGATCAAAGATTTGATATTCCCCAGAGCCAATCTGGAGAATGTACTTTTCATGTTCGTCTCTATTGATTACATGGTACTTCTTCTTTGTAGCGTCAACACGGTCATACAACCGTTTGATTGCGAGAGTCGGAGGTCTCTTTTGGAGACCCTCAACTTCATTAGGAAACCCGTTGACAAGCTCAGTTACTTGATCAGGAAATCTTATGATGTCAGGTTGTTGAGAGACACCACCTTTAAATGAGTGAATGCTTTGAGATACTAGAGGCATGTTTAGCTCCTCTGAATCTGCTGACTGATGAACTGGTCATCATTGAGGATGTTATAGTTACCATCCGTCAGTTCATAGTCTACAATGTCTGCATAAGCCGCACTCTCCTCTAGCTGAAGATGTGAGTCGATGTCCGCAGAGGTAAGATACCTCATCTGAAAGACTCTACTGGCTCTAACAGTAATATACTTTCTGAAGACCTGAGGAAGCTCCTCAAAAGGGAGTTCCCTAACAAGTTCATCCAGAGTGATGCCTTCAGGGAACTCTAGATTCCCTGAATCAAGATCATAAAAATAGCCTCCTCTGCTTACGAACTTATAGCTAGTAGAGACAGCCCTAAGGAAGTCTCTACCATAAGCAACTTTGTTAGTAAAAGAGTCAGGCTTCAAGGTAACACTGGTGAGAGTGTTAAAGCTGTAACCCCTAGACTGGATCTCTTGACTGACAGCCTTAAGGATTCTTACAGCATTCAGCACATCCACATTAGCATCATCCTCAAGAGAATTAACAGGGCTAGAGCCTACGGATGACAAAATTTCATTTACTGCATCAAGTTCAGTGCTAGGAGTTACAATCATTATTCTTCCTTGTTGTTATTCTTTTCGACGGTTCTTCGAGGCTTAACAGGCTTTGCAGTTGCACTAAGGAGACCCAGTTCTTGAGCCTCCTCGGGGGTAAGCTGATACCCCCACTTGTGCACCTGACAGAAGTAAGTAGTCTCGTAAGCCTTCTTTACTTCTTCAATGGTCATCTATTAAACCTGAGCTTCCTTGACAAAGATACCGACAGCTTCAGGACGGAGACCACCGTGACCCATCGCGTACTTGGCAATGATCTGGTCAGCCTGATATTCAGCTCGACGAGCACGTTCCATAGCGAGATCCTTGAGCTTCACCGTACCAACAGCGGAACGATGGAAGACAATGCCCTGAAGGCCCGCAGTCTTGATCTTAGCGTTAAGAGCATGCTTGCCATCAATACCATCATTCAGAAGGTGCGGAACTTCAATGACTTCAAAGCCGCAAATCGTCTGGAGCTTGCCCGTGTTCGGATCAAAGAGGGCATGATAGTTAGCCGCATCAGGCATAAGAGCCTTCATGACAGCAGAGTAGCCTTCAGGCGTCAGAAGGCAATAGCGGTCACCCTGCGGGACGTAGTTCTTCGTCATCTGAGCACGAGCCGCAAGGAGACCCTCAAGAATCTTATTGCCATACGCGGCTTCCTGCGTAACATCAAGACCCGTAACGAATTCAAAGGCCTTACCCGTACCGGGAACCTTGTCGGCACCCGTATCATTGTCGGGAATGTTACCGTCCTTGAACTTAGCGCTCTTAGCGGCCTCATTGGCAAGCTCATTGATAATAGCACAGTCAGCGCCCATAGCAAGAGCTTCACCAAGCTGACGGGAATACTCAACTCGAACGTCATAATGGTTCATCGCATCGTCGATATCCGTGATAAGGCAGTCAGCCGTAAGGAGACCATCAATAGCGATGACACGTTCATTGTGTTCCATCTTCTTACGCTGGTCATCAAGGGAGTTACCCGGAGCAAGATACTTAGCGCGGGTACGGCCCATAACAGCGAACGAAGCGGACTTACCATGAGAGATCGTTCGAACCTGATGACGAGACATCATAACGGAGGTGCGAGCAAAAGCAGTCAGAACTTCACCCGTGAAGACCTTCATAAAGAGTGCATCACGATCGCCCGCAGAAAGAGCCTGACCAGGATTGGAAATACCAGTAGCAGCAAGAGCAGCCATTTTTAATTATTTTCCTTTTAAAGTATATAAGATTTGTTGTTATAGATAAAATTAAACACTAGTGGCCCACATTCTCTGTTCGACCTGTCGGGTGTATTCAGGATCCCTGCCATAGCGCTTATCGCTCATAGCCTCGATCACTTCAGATTTGTTTGCAAACCCCTTAGGACGATTCACAGGAGTGGCCGTACCGCCATGAATAGACTTATTAGCGGTACCCATCTTGGAAGTCATCTTAGACTTCATGCCTTCAAGCATGAGGGAGACAGCTTCCAGATTATTGTTGTCGATTGCTCTGTTAAAGGAGTCAATCGTCTTCTGAGGGAGATTCTTGGATGCCCAATCAACAATACGATTGTACTCCTTAGTACCCCCTACGGAATCATAAACAGCCTCAGTGAAGCGAGATTCAAGAGCCTTTCGACTCTCAATGAAACCCTCGATAACCTCAGGAGGATAACCTGCCTTCTCAAGTTCAGCAACGGTCTCATCGGAGAGCTTACCATGCTCCTGATATTCTCGGACAGCCTTATTGAAGTCAACACCCTTTGCCTTAAGGGAGGTCTTCACGGCATCAATAGCCTTTTCGTGCTTGTCTACTTCTTCTTGAAGATTCTCTTGATCTTCATTTCGATCATGAACAGCCACATCATCAGCATGGCCTTCAGTTCCATTAGCTTGTTCTTCATTATGTTCTTCCCCCGACTTTTCGTTCTGAAGAAGGGGGTCTCCAATATCAGGGTCAACCTCAATCTGAGTCGTAGAAGACTCCATGATTTCGATACCCTGTGCTTCAGCCTCCTCAGTGAGAGACTGAGGTTCATTAAAGTCAGTCATTAGTTATCCTTTAGTTATTCAGGTGCTGGCTGTGCTAGTACTCTAGCTGTGCTTCATTGACAGCCATCTGTGCACCTGCGTCAATACCCTGTTGCTGGGCATACTGTTCCATAGCGGCCTGTTGTTCTGCCTGAAGTTCCTCAGGAGTCTTCACTAGACCCGTAGCATCAATATGAGCCGCCGCAAAAATCCTAGTAGCAAGATTACCAACGTTGAGAGCCTGCATAAACTCAGGGAACTGTTGCATCAACTGCAAAGCCTGAGCTAGATTATTAAGATCCTGTCCTCGACCAAGGGCATCAATACCCGTGATGATGGTAGGTTCAATCTCTGCAATACTCTCGTCAACCACAGGGAGCAAACCCTGAGATTGCATCTGGTTGTAGACACAGGCAACAAGAGGAAGCTGTAGCTCCTGAGACAGGAGAGAATAGACACCACCTAGGGTATCCTCAAGTTCACCTGCAACGTACCTAATCTCTTCTGCAGTAACTCTGTCTCTACCCACAGCACCACTCTGGACTGCAGAGTTCAAGAGGAACGCATAAGACAAACGAGACTCAATCTGTTGAGCAGTAGTGAGTACCGTCTGCATATCCATGCTCTTATTGAGTTGCATGGGAACAACGTCCTCCATACGACCTCTAACAAAGGCACCGTTCTCTGCCTTAGACAAAGCCCTGATGTTAGTCTGACAAGCAGGAGACACGAGGTAGAGAACCTTAGAGGCAATCATGGAGATATCCACAATGCTCTTAGAGAGATTCTCAAGGGAAATAAGGTCGCCTAGATAATCCTCAACAAAGGATCTACCGTAGTGTTCACCGTCCTTCTTATTGAATCTAAGGGGAATCCAAGGACTCTTGTTTGCAGGATAAGTCTGTTCACTACCTGCAACAGGTTCACCTTCAATCTCCTGATAGGATTCCCACTGATAGGTGTCTCCACTAGCCACACGGTAAATGTGAGTATAGATGTCTACCTTTTCGTTGATAGTCGGTTCACCAGAATCAGGGAGAACAGACTGCATGGAATCAGGAAGGCTACCACGGGAAACAGTGTCCTTAGCGACAATCTGAAGGACATTGCCAATAGTGTCTCTCTGAACAGCGTACTCACGAAGAGTATAGCACCTCATACCACCTTCAGCAGGAGGCAGGAACAGAAGTGCATTGCCTGCAATGATAAGTTGCTTAATAGCTTCAAACAGAGTCGGTCTAAGAGACTGAGACTCCATGTACTTAATCATCTGTTGTTCCATCATGGACAAACCGTATTCGATATTGTCCTTCAGTTGGTCGTCAGCAGACTCATTAAGAGCTACAGTCGACTCCGCGTCCAACCCCAGTCTAAAGAAAGGTTGATTAGGAGGCAACAGAGACAGAAGAAGTTTAGAGGCAAGATTATTAAGACCCCTAGCACCCACAGAATTGTAAGGAGTGGAATAGTTAGTACCACCATCATCAGACTCCTTAGGAAAGAGCATAGGGATCGTGTAGGTTGCGCACTTCTCTGCTCTCTGCGTGTACGGGTCTCTGTCTGTCGTGAGCTTGTCATAGGTCGTCTTAGCTCCTTCAAGAGGGATATTGCCTGCCTGATGTTCAGTGCTAGCCATACCACATACCCCTCATGTTAAACTAGGTTACGGCCTGCACCTGCAGACACCTCAGCATTCCCCGCCTTCTTGATTCTAAGTCCCTTCTTGCCCTTACGGAGCTGAACCTTTTCGGTTTCTTCCTTCTTCTCAGCTTCACCCTCAGTGTTCGTAAGCTCAAGCTCAGGAGCAGGCGTAGGAGCCTCAGGGGCGCTCTGACCACTATTACCTCTACCAGTAATCTTGTGGACAGCCTTCTTGAAAGGCTTAGTGACCTTACTAAAAAATCCCATTAAATTTCCTTGTAAAAAGTTTTGTACGAAGAGTAACCCAAGTGTTTCTCATAGGTATTTTCCAACATCTTGTTGTTGAGCGTATTAGCATTAGAGAAGGCCAGTAGTCTTACGTTAGTACACGCTCTATTTTCAAGAGCATAAGCCATTGCTCTAGACAAACCAAGACCCTTTTGGAAAGCTACAGTGCACTCTTCATTTAAAAATGTTACTCCCTCAGGTGCATACCAAGGTCTCCCCCTAGACACTAGGGATGCACCCGAGAGAGCATTTTCTTTGTTATAGAAAACAAGAACGATGAAGTCTTCAAATTCACCACTAATGACACCCTTAAGAAACTTACGCACTACCTTTACGTCAGCATATTTCTTAATGAAAGGGAGGGAGTCAGGGTCATCTTTGATGATCTTCGCACCCTTGTCGATGATCTGTTCTAGGATGTCTACATCATTAGGTTGCAAGACACCAATCCTAGACACGTTACTTAGGGATGTTAGTCCCTCTGCCAGAACCCACATAGTCAATCCTCAGGGCCTTCTTGCCCTTGTTCTTCTTGTGTTCCGCAGTTTCTTCAGCACCCATTTCAGGAGCCTCAGGTTCGAGCACAGGTTGCTCAATGGCAGGAGCCTGAACCTTAACCTCAGGAGCCTTAGGTTTACTAAAGAGTCCACCCATTAGTTATCTCCATTCTGTTTGTCGTGTTTATTTCTAAGGTAGGTAACAACCTGTTGAATACCTAGAAGAGTCTCATTACTCTTTTCATACCAAATCATCTTTCGAATGTCAAAGATATCCTCAAGTCTCTCAATGAGATCCTTAGGGACATAAGGGAACTCTTCTTCTTCAACAACATTGTTTTCTTCTTTGTTCATGTCTTCCTCCTACCTAGGACTATTGATTTAATTAAAAATAGCCCTAGGGGTATTAGTATTGATTAAAAGGGATTGTACTCCTTAGGTAGACCCTCAGATTCACCTAAAGGGTAATCTTCATAGTGCAAGATTCTAGCCATAGTTGCCTCTCTAATGGCATCCTCTTCAGTAAGTCCCTGAGACTTGAAGGCTTTCAAAACCTCAGGCCACCATTCAGAATCAGGGTGCCCATTAAGGAGCTTATTGGCTTTCACAGGGCCATAAGTGGGGCATCCCTTATAGCCGTCTGTAACGTCCCCTACTAGTGTCTGATAGCACAGCCATTTCTTGGAGTCCTTCTCAGTGATGTTATGCAAGACATCATTACCGAAATCATAGAAGTAACCGGGGATTGTCTTGAAATCCTTGTCCATAGACACTGCGACACAAATATCTTTATAGACAGGACTAGTGCAGTAGATACCCACAACATCATCAGCTTCAAGATACTTGACTGTATGAGAAATGTAGGTTTCTTTAATCTTGTCTACAAGACCTTTGTAACAACAAGGTTTACGATTAGATCGCCTATTGGACTTATAGTCAGGATTGTAGACTTTCCTAAAGTTATCCTCATCGGAGAAACAGAATACATAGGTAATCTCTTCACCAACAAAATGCTTCTTCATCTTCTCATCAATAGCAATAAGCATGTCGGTAAAGTAATCCCATGCGTCATCTACTTCGGCATGACAAGTCCAAAGACCATCACCCCAGTCGATATCCTTCTGGACAGCAGAGGACGCCTTAAAGGCTAGAATATCACCGTCTACAAAAGCATATCTCATTATTCACAAGCCTTAAGGATGGCATATGCCTTACAAGTGAGCCTCCAATAATTAGTGGCTTCATTATAGTAATTAATGGCCGTAATATGCCCCCTAGATGCCGCCTCAGCAATCAGCTTGGCATTCTCACGACAGAAGTCCGCCTGAAGTTTCGGATTGTTCTGGTCAATATACTTAAGAAAACTAAGATACTTATTCATTTTCTTTCTGAGATCCCTCATAGTAAACACTCTCTTCTTCCCAATCAACTTCATAGCCAAGACGTTCAAGAATCTCGTAAAAGATTTCTTTGTCAGTCCAGTCTTCATAGAGTTTACAGGGATTTGGGATGTGCATAAACAGCAGTTTACCATTCAATCGAACTTCGGCACCACCTGCAGTCCCAAAAACAGGATCCGTCTTATAGAGCCACTTGATGTCAACAACGCTCTTTTTGTTGGTCTTACACAAAGCCATTACCTCCTTAGGTTCATTCTTCTTAAGAATCTTTTCAAGCTCTTCAACAGTCATAGGTCTACGAATCATAACCACTCCTTAATGACAATCGAACCAGTTGGCACCAATTTTACCCTCAGTGTCCAACTGACAGTTAAACTTAAAGAACTCCTGAGTTTGCCTCATGGATTCCTGTGCAATCCTTACGCAGTCCTCTGCGATTTCCCTTGTGCGACAGGCGATTTGGGTCTCATCGTGCACCCACGCCATCATGGCAAAGTCTCCATCCCAACCATGCTTGTAGCCTGCTTTACGCATATTCTCCTCAACAAGACACACCCACTTCTTGCAGATAAGGGCACCTGCAGACTGAAGAAGGGTATTCAAAGCCGAGTGAGGGCTTCGCACATAAACAACCCTGCGATCAAGCCCAAGAATACTATGAGTAATACTAAGATTGCTGTTATCAGGGTGAACACGTTTCCTCCAAGTTACCTTATTGACACCTCCGACCCACTCAGAGGACGTAATGAGAGTCCTTTCAATATCTGAGCAGAGTTCCTTATAGGCAGG
>ERZ809194.159-NODE-159-length-44002-cov-71.256354_pt1 | contig 44002 bp, 27 predicted proteins | sample MGYA00520517_ERZ809194 | MGnify/ENA primary metagenome ERZ809194 (study PRJEB31570, sample SAMEA3213003) | Homo sapiens | biome: human-gut; feature: human gut; material: fecal | place: Sweden | collected 2011 ... | reverse complement strand
TGAAGAGTACATTTTCAATTATCTTCTACCTCAAAAGACAGGTAGTAAAGAAAGATGGTACTGTTCCAGTTATGGGACGTATCACAGTGGACGGAACACAGGCGCAGTTCAGTTGCAAGACAACTGCCAATCCAGATTTGTGGGACACCAAGGGCGGACGCATGATAGGTAAGAGTATGCAGGCTTTGGAAGTGAACCGCAAATTGGACAAGATGCGTGTGAGTATCAGTAAGCATTATCAGGAGATTATGGACAGGGACAACTTCGTTACTGCCGACAAGGTGAAGAATGCCTTTCTTGGTTTGGAGTATCGTTGCCATACACTGATGAAAGTCTATTCTCAAAGCCGTGATGAAATGGAAAAGCAATATAAGGCTGGCATGAAATCTTTGAGTACATACACGAAGTATAGAATCGGGTGTGCCTATGTGGGCGAGTTCTTGCAGACGCATTACCATGTGAAGGATATTGCTCTGAAAGAGTTATCGCTGCCTTTTATCACGGACTACGAGACTTTTCTCAGAACCGACAAGCACTTGAAGATAAACTCTGCGATGGTGTTTGTCCGCAATCTCCGTGCAATGGTATTCCGTGCCATAGATAATGAATGGCTCGTAAAAGACCCATTCAGACGATATGAGTACAAGGAAGAAGAGACCACAAGAGAGTTTCTGAGCAAAGAAGAGATTCATCTGTTGATGGAGACACCTATCACAAGAAAGAAGATGAGCATGGTGCGTGACTTGTTCCTGTTCTGTTGTTTTACAGGTCTCGCTTTCATTGATCTGTACAACTTGAAGGAAGAGAACATAAAGGAATTTTTCGATGAAGGTGAATGGATCGTTATCCATCGACAGAAGACTGGAACGGAAGCCAACATCAAGTTGCTTGATTATCCCAAGCAAATTATGGAAAAATACCGTGGATTGTGTGAAGACGGCAGGGTGTTTCCAGTACCCAACTACCAAAGTTGTATGGATTCGCTCAAAAGACTGGGCAAAAAATGTGGTATCACCAAGCCGCTGTCCTGGCACATGAGCCGTCATTCGTTCGCAACCTCGGTTTGCCTCTCCAACGGAGTCCCAATAGAAACCGTGAGTTCAATGCTTGGTCACAAGGACATAAAGACAACTCAGGTGTATGCCAAAATTACCAAGGAGAAATTGAGCAAAGACGTGGAAAAGTTGTCTCAGCAAATAAATAACATTGAGGAATTCACGTTTGGAAATGTTTGCAACGATAATACTAACACTATAAATGGCAGAGTATGAAACGACAAGTGATAACAATACAAGAAGATATGGTCATCTACGCCCTACATCATGGTGAGGTGTGGATGACAGTTTGGGAGATTGCCGAACTGTTGAATGTAACAGGGACAGCAGTGAAGAATACCATCAAGCGCATTTGGAAACAAAGTGTGCTGAAAGACTTCCAGCATTCTCAATACATCAAACTTGAAAATGGATATTCTGCGCATGTCTATGATATGGAAGTGATTATCGCCATAGCACTTCAAATGGATACATACCAAGCTTTGTTGTTCAGACAATGGTTTATCAGTAAGGTTGTGAACCGCAAGGATTGCCAAGCAGAGCAAGTAAAACACGAGTATCCGATGATTATTGTGATGAACGGAACGATGCCAAGAGGTGCAAGTTAGAATTTCTCATCTTTTAATAAGATTCCTACACCTTTATAATATAATAGCGTACAGAGGAAACGATTTTTGTCGTTGTACCCTGTACGCTATTTTTGTTTCGCTATTATGAAGCAGTACCCTCCCCTTGTGAAACTGTGCCGTCGATTATCGGCTTGCGGTAATTACCAGTGAGAAGTGCTTGTATCTCGGATTCCGGATAGAGGGTCTTGCCACATAATATAATGTAGGGCAAGATGCCTTGCTTGCGATATTCCTGCAAGGTACGGCGACTAAGCTTCAGGAACTCGGAGAGTTCCTTGTCGGTGAGGTATCGCTCCCCATCCAAAGGTGGGCTGTAGGACTCGATGAATGAGGATAGCCAGTTGTTGGCTTTCTTCAAGGATTGCATGGCGGTGTCTATCGACTTGCTCTCATGCGTAAGAAGTTGGTTCATGTTCATTGTTTACAATTTGGATTAAGTGGTGAATATTAAATGTGTTGGCTCGCCCAGGGTGAAGTTTTCGGCTTTGCCTTGGGCGAGTTTGGCTTTACGCTATACCGATTTGATTCTGGCGATAAGCGGAACGATGGCTTTGACCTCTTCGGGGCAGTAATAGAATTGGCGACCTATCTGGGTATGCCCCAAGAAACGGCGGTCACGAAGTTTTTGTAAGGTGCGCTGGCTGATGCGAAGTTGCTGGCAGACCTCATGACCTGTAAGCCATTTGTTCAGACGCTTGCCGTTTGCCTTGTGCTTCAGCAACTCAACTTTCTTTACCAAGGCATCGTATCTTGCCATCATCAAGTCGAATGCCTTCTTTTCCATTGTTACTACTTCCATATTCTCTGTTTTATTGGTTCAACAAATTCGGATGCAAAGTTAATGTGTGTGTGTAGAAAAACAATGAAAATGAATAACTGTGGCAGTGCTTTTCTGGGGTTTGCCGACCGCTTGGCAAGAAAAATCAAGAAAATTATACGTGGGTCATTAATGAGTTGTTAAACGGGTATTTCGCAAATGCTTAATTTTGCCGCCGAGAAATAAAAACAACGAATTATATAACATTTCAAACGGAATTAGAATGGAAGTAATAACAATGGAAAGTGCAGCCTTCAAAAAGCTGACAGAACAGTTGACAGAAATAGTCCAGTACGTGCGATTGGCAAAAATGGCATTTCAAGAGAACTTGACGGGTAAGGGATTGAAGCCGATGTTGACCAATGACGATGCAGCTAAGATGCTTGGTGTGAGCAAGCGCACCTTGCAGCGAATGCGCTCAGAGAACCGCATTGATTTTATTAAAATTGGCAATCAATGTCGATACCAAGTTGAAGCCATTGAAAGAATGGTTGAGGAACGAACAATAACATAGGAAACATGAGCATGGAAGATGGAACATTGAGAAAACTGGAGCTATATCTCCATGACCTACACAAAAAGATAGACGGTATCTACGACATGCTGATGTTGAGACACGAACGAGAGACGGAGCAAAAAGGAAGTTCTGCCATCAATGAAAAATTGCTCGACAACCAAGACCTCTGCCTCTTATTTCAAATCTCCCCTCGTTCCCTTCAACGCTATCGCAGCCTGGGAGTGCTTCCCTACAAGCGTTTGGGGCAGAAAACATACTACACGGAAGAGGATGTGATGCAGTTTGTAGAGAATAATGTCAAAGAATTCAAGAAAGAGAATGTGGAGCATTACTTGACTCGCATTCATCAGAAATTCAAATAACAGCAGTATTCACCATTAAAAATTTACAATTATGGTACAAAAGAAAAAGAGTGATGAACAGGACGTGCTGGTAGTCCGTGACGAGAAGACGGGCGAAATCAGTGTCGTCGCCGGACTCAGCAGAGACGGCACCCCGAAGCGAGCACCTGCCAAGGCGGAGAACACGCCCGACTTCCTGCGTTTTGACCGCAACAGTGACTTGATGGACAGTTTCTTTAGAAACTTCTTCCGCCAGTGCAAGGAGCCAAGCCGATTCGGATTCTACCGCATAGCGGCAGACCAGGTGGAAAACCTGCTTGGCGTGATGAAGGAGTTGCTGAAAGATCCGGAGGCTAACAAGGAGATTCTTTCCGCCCATAAGGTTGACACCTCCAATTATGAGAAAGAGGCAAAGCAATCGGAAGGTCAGGCGAAAGAAACCGCATCATCGGACGATGCGTCCAAGACGCAAGCTAACACAGAAAAAGAGAATGTATCATCTGAACAAACCAACGAAAAAGAGAACGACATGGAACAGAAACCAGAACAGACCGCAACCGCACAGCAGGCACAGACCGCTCCGGGTGTAAAGCAGAACCTCATCAGTGGTAACGATGTGAACCTGCAGGAACTTGGTGCCAAATATGGCATAGACTTCAACAGTATGAATGAGAAGGATATGAAAGCCCTGCTCAACTACGGCAAGACGGGGCTTGTGATTGTGAAGCCGACCTTCGGCGGTGAACAGATAGAGATACAGGCCCGTCTGTCATTCCGCAAGGACGATAACGACCAGTTGCAACTCGTGCCGCATTTTGTGCGCAACGAGCCAAAACTCGATGTTGCTTACAAAGGCTATACCTTCACTCCAGAGGACAAGAAGAACCTGTTGCAGAACGGCAACCTCGGAAAGGTAGTGGATTTCCCCGACAAGAATACAGGTGAGCTGCGTCCTCATTTCATCAGTATCGACCGTCTCACCAATGAGATTGTGGACATCCCTACCAACAAGGTGCGCATACCCGATACCATCGGCAAGACACCTATTACCAAGGACGACAAGAGAGTGCTTTACTCAGGTATTCCGCTTCGCAAGGAGATTGAGCTTGCCAACGGGCGCAAGTTCACACCGCTGCTGCAGGTGAATGTGGAACAGCGTGGCGTGGAGTTCGTGCCTGGCAGCACAAGACAGGCGCAAGGTCAGAAACAGAATGGAGACAAGAAGCAAACCGCTGACAAGCAGGAGCAGAAGGCAGAAGGTGATGCGGGCGGTCAGAAGAAGCAGCAAGATCCCAACCACTGGCTCAATGAGGACGGGACCATCCGCCGACTCAACACCTATTTCAAGAAGGAACTGACCGAGCAGCAGAAGGACGACTATGTGGCAGGCAAGACCATCGAAATCAAGGAAGTGCCGAACAAGAACGGCAGCGGTACCTATACCGCCTATGTGAAGTTCGACTTCGGCAAAATGCAGCCACGTTCCTACCGCAACAATCCAGACCTCAAACAGGCAAAGGAACAGATTCCTACCAACGAGAACAAGGTACAAGTCGCCGTCAACGAGCAGGGCAAGACCCATGAGGCGACCAAGCACACCAAGGAGCTGCTGAGTCCGGGACAGTCTGCGCCAAAGAACGAAAAGCAGCAGAAGGAACAGAACGCCGAGGAACAGAAGCCAAAGAGAAAGGCAAGAAGCGTGAAGATGTAGTTGCCGCCACTTGATCCACAGAGTTAATCATCCATCATAACAACCGACATCTGCGACCGTCTGTTCCACGGTTGCGGATGTCACAAAAACAACAGACAATGAAGACAATCATCGCAGAGAAACCAAGTGTAGCCAAGGAAATCGCCCACATTGTGGGAGCTGACAAGCGTGAGGAAGGCTATATGCATGGCAATGGCTATTTTGTGACATGGGCTTTCGGACATTTAGTGCAGCCAGCCATGCCGGAAACCTACGGCATGAAGGGATTCCATGCAGAGAATCTGCCTGTGATTCCCGACCCGTTCGTTCTTGTTCCCCGACAAGTCAAGACAGAGAACGGCTACAAACCAGATGCAGGTGTGCTTGCCCAGATTAAAATTATCGGCAAGCTGTTTGACAGCAGTGAGCACATTATCGTAGCAACTGATGCCGGACGTGAGGGAGAGTTGATTTTCCGATACCTCTATGTGTATCTCGGTTGCCAGAAACCTTTCGACCGTCTCTGGATCAGTTCGCTTACGGACACCGCCATCCGTGAGGGACTTCTGAACCTCAGGGATGGCAAGGAGTATGACAATCTCTATCATGCAGCCAAGGCACGAAGTGAGGCAGACTGGCTCGTCGGCATCAACGGCACGCAGGCCCTGACGATAGCCGCAGGACGTGGCACCTATTCCGTAGGTCGTGTGCAGACTCCGACCCTTGGCATGGTGTGCGAACGCTATTGGGAGAACAAGCGTTTCGAATCGAAACCGTTTTGGCAGGTACACTTCGGTGTGGTTGATGCAGACAGTGGCAATATACTGAAGTTCACATCAGTCAACCGCTGGACAGACAAAGCCACCGCAAGCGATATATATAATAAGGTGAAAGATACCGGTTCTGCCATCATCACAAAGGTCGCAACCAAGCGAAAGGTGGAGAAGGCACCGCTCCTTTACGACCTTACCACCTTGCAGAAAGAAGCCAACTCCCAGCATGGCTTCACGGCAGAGCATACACTCTCCATCGCCCAGAAACTCTACGAGGCAAAGTTCATCACCTATCCAAGAACATCAAGCCGCTATATTTCGGATGATGTATTTGCCACCCTTCCCAAACTCTTCAAGAATCTGGAGAATCATTCGGAATATGGAGAGAAATTGAAACTCTTGCCTGGCAGTGAGGACTACAGCAAGAACAGCGTGAATGCAGCCAAAGTGACCGACCACCATGCCCTGCTTATCACAGATAATGCAGCCATTGGTCTTTTCAAGGACGAGAAGATCGTTTATGACATGATATTGTGCCGGATGATTGAAGCGTTCTCAGCAGACTGCATCAAGGACATCACATCAGTATCGGCGCAAGTGGATCATGAAGTTGAGTTTGGCATCAGTGGCTCCATCATCCGACAGACTGGCTGGCGAGCGTTGTCGCTCAAGGAAAAGAACAAAAGGCAGGACAAGGATGCAGACGCAACAGACAATGAGGTCAAGGATCAAGTCATTCCCAACTGGCAAGAAGGACAGCATATCACTTTTTCGGGCTGCACCATCACGGAGGGCAAGACCAAACCAAAGCCATTGCATACGGAATCCACATTGCTTGCAGCAATGGAGACCGCAGGCAAAGAGATAGAAGATGATACGATGCGCCAGGCAATGAAGGACAGCGGTATTGGCACACCTGCCACACGTGCCGCCATCATCGAAACCCTGCTCAAACGAGAGTATATGGTGCGCCAGCAGAAGAAACTTGTGCCGACGGAAAAAGGACTCGCCCTGCATTCCGTGGTGAAGAACATGGCGATTGCCAATGTGGAGATGACGGGCAAATGGGAGGCGGAACTTGCCAAGATAGAACGAGGTGAAGCAAGTGCAGACGGGTTCACACATAGTATCGAAGGTTATACCCGTGAAATCACTGCGGAATTGTTAGGTTGTGACAGACTTTTCAGCCACAAGGATTTCGGCTGCCAGTGTCCTAAATGCAAGCAAGGTACCATGCAGTTCTTCGGAAAGGTAGTAAGATGCAGTAACAAGGAGTGCGGTATGCCAGTGTTCAAGCAGGTAGCAGGAAAGTTGCTCACTGATTCCGACATCACCGACTTGCTTACCAAGGGCAAGACCAGAACGCTCAATGGTTTCACCAGCAAGCAAGGCAAATCGTTCTCCGCAGCCATTGCCTTTGACGAGAATTTCAACACGAAATTCGTCTTTGCAGAGCGCAAAACAGCAGAAAAGCGAGGAAATGTGAAGAGATACAAGAAATAGTTTGTACCTTTGCCACCGAAACATGGTTCATAAATGGTGTCTTTATTTAGGATGCTTTTATTTACTGTGGATTAAGTGGCGGCACTCGGAGGGATACCGAGTGCCTTTTTCTTGCTTTCAACAAACATCAACCGCCATCCACGGTTTATTATTCACCACTTAATCCATTCAACAGACAAATGAACAGAAAGAAACAGGCACAGACAGAACTGTCCTATTACGGACTGTACCTCTTGAACCACCTCAGAGAGAACCGTTTTCCACAAGCCAGCGATGCGGACTTTATCCGCGAACGTGCAGACCATGCCGCAGAAGTATATGAGCAGGCACGGCGTGATGCCCTCTTTGCCGATGCGGCACAAGAGCTTGCCATGTCAGCATTACTGAAAGGTCTCCATATTTCCAAGTACAGCATCCTGTATGATGTTGTTGACAGTGAGTTTCCCCTGGAGGTAGCAGTAGAAGACCAGGAAGCGTTTGTCAATCACCTCCTGCCTTTGGTTGACAACGTGTATTCCATTTACGACCTCACCGATGACAATTTTGCCCAGTCACCGGACTATGACCAGCTCTATACAGAGCTGACGGGAGCCGTTGCCCTTTTCATAGAGTCAAATGGCGTACAATAGAAAACAACGGCTGAACGACAACATCAAGGCGATAGAGACAGCATTCATCCTTGACAGGGAACAGCGCACGCCGACTGCCCGTGAGCGTCTCCTTCTGGAGCGTTACTGCGGATTCGGGGGATTGAAGTGCATCCTGAACCCTGCCAGGGAACTGGCGGATGCCGTCCATTGGGCAAAGTCAGACCTTGAATTGTTTGCTCCAACAGTGGAGCTGCATAGACTTATCCGTGAAAACAGCAAGAATGAAAGCGAGTACAAACAGTTGATGGACAGTCTGAAACAGTCCGTCCTTACGGCATTCTACACGCCGTCAGCCGTTACGGAGGTTCTGACGGATGTGTTGAAAGAGCATCAGATTATCCCCGAAAAGGTGCTTGAACCCTCGGCAGGCATCGGAGCTTTTGTCGATTCCGTCTTGGATAACAATCCCAAGGCAGACATTATGGCGTTTGAAAAAGACCTGCTTACGGGAAAGATACTCCGCCATCTGCACCCGGAGCAGAAAGTGCGCATAGAGGGATTCGAGAAGATAGAAAAGCCTTTCAATGACTACTTCGACCTCGCCATCTCAAATATTCCCTTTGGCGATGTTGCCGTGTTTGATCCGTCCTATACAGCCATGAAAGGCATGAGGGCTCTTGTCACCAGACGCATACACAACTACTTCTTTGTCAAGGCTCTTGATACGGTAAGGGACGGCGGGTTGGTTGCCTTCATCACCTCACAAGGCGTATTGAATGCCAAAAACAACAGTGCCGCGCGTTTTATGATGCTCTATCATGCTGATCTCGTGTCAGCGATTCGTCTTCCCAACAACCTGTTCACGGAAAATGCCAATACGGAAGTGGGCAGTGACCTCATCATTCTGCAGAAAAACAGCCAAAAGGAGTCGCTGCGAGGAGACGACAACCTGCTTGATACCATCTATAATGACGAGAACCGCATTCCGACAAACAACTACTTTCTGGAGCATCCGGAACGCATTATCCATACAACAGCAAAGTTGGATACTGACCCGTTCGGCAAACCTGCAATGATATACACGCATGAGGATGGTGTGGAAGGCATTGCAGAGGATTTACGAAAGATGCTCCATGAAGACTTTAAGAAGAACCTCAATTTGAACCGATACTTGGGGATAGAGGAAAAGGCAGAGGAAGTTAAGGAGGTTGAAGAAACAGAAAAGATAGAAAAAACAGAGAAGATAAAGCCTTCCATTGAGGTAAAGCAGAACGATACGGTAGTATCCTTGCAAAAGCAGGAAAAGCCTACTGATGATGCAGAGCTATCCCAAAAGTCCAATCATCAGCAGCCACCAGTCCAAATGACGCTGTTTGACCTTTGGGGAATGGAAGAAGAAAACCGTCAAGCTGTCCATTCTACGAAGAAGAAAGCAGAGGTAACAGTGGGTGCTGCCGCCAAGAAAGTGTCAAGGAAGAAAGCAAGTCCGTTGGTAAAAAGCGTCAATCCGACTTTTGAAGTTGTGACAAAGCCTGTGGAAAAAGAAGAAAAGCCTTCGTTGACAGAAGCAAAGGAGCAGGAGACGGCACAGGAGACAAAACCAATCCTGCCTGGTGATGAGCCATACGCAAGCATCTCTTGGGAAGAGAATCCGCCAATCAACGGCTTTTACGAGATGATGATGACCATGGCTCCCGAAGATAGGGTGCTGCTGCGCCAAAAGGCGGAACTGCACCGTCAGGAACAACTCAAGGCTTTGGGCGTTGAAGATACGCTTGATCCGAAGTTCAAGCCGCCGATGGAACCTATAGAAGTTCTCAAAGCTCAAATCGGGTATGGACAGTCGAAAGGGAATGAGCCAAAAGAAGATTCCAAGACTCAGAAAACATTGAAAGAAACAAATCATGAGCGAGAACAACAAAAAGAGCAAGAAAGAAAGCGGGAAGAGCTGGCAAGGAAGAAAGAGGATGCTATGAAGCCCCGTCCATTTGATGAGAAACAGGAAAGTTTTCATCGTGAGGGTTCTATGGTGCTCGACTCTGCCAGAAACATCGGTGTATTGAAAGACCTTACCAAGTATGGTGCTACCTTCATGCCGTTGGATCTGAATATGGAGCAGAAAGAAAAGGCTGTCCTGTATATCGCCCTCCGTGATGCCTATCAGAAACTTTACACCTATGAAGCAGAAGAACAGACGGAAAACAAGCAGATGCGTGAGAGTCTGAATGTCTATTATGACGCTTTCTTCATTCGCTTCGGCAACCTCAATGCCAAGCAGAACGTGAAGTTCATCCTCATGGATGCCTCAGGGCGCGACATGCTGTCGTTGGAACGGGTAGAAAACGGACAGTTCACAAAATCAGACATCTTCGACCACCCGGTCTCTTTTTCGCTTGACGAGGTCAGTCATGTGGATTCTCCAGAGGAAGCGCTCACCGCCTCACTCAACAAGTTCGGCCGTATCGACTTGCCGTATATGACTGAATTATCGGATATGCCGGAAAAGGAACTGACGGAAGCGCTTAAAGGACGCATCTATTACAATCCGCTCATAGACGGCTATGAGATAGCCGACCGCTTCATTGCTGGCAATGTCATAGAGAAAGCGGAGCGTATAGAAGAATGGCTGAAGGAAAATCCCGACCATGCAATCGTGAGGGAGTCGTTGGAAGCCTTGAAGGCAAGCATTCCCGAACCGATAGCCTTTGAGGACCTGGACTTCAACTTCGGTGAGCGTTGGATACCTACAGGTGTGTATTCCGCTTACATGAGCCACCTCTTCAACACACAGGTCAGCATCGTCTATTCCGACAGCATGGACGAATATTCGGCAAAATGCAGTATGAAGACCATGGCCATCACGGATGAGTATATGGTGAAGGGATATTACCGCCACTATGACGGCATGAGTCTTCTGAAACATGCCCTGCACAACACTTGTCCCGACATGATGAAAAGCATCGGTGAGGATGAACACGGCAACGACATCAAGGTGCGTGACAGCGAGGGCATACAGCTTGCCAATGCCAAGATTGACGAAATCCGCAACGGGTTCACTGAATGGCTGGAGGAGCAGTCTGACTCCTTTAAGGAACGCTTGACCACAATGTACAACCGGAAGTTCAACTGCTTCGTGCGTCCGAAGTATGACGGTTCTCACCAGACCTTCCCCGGCTTGGATCTGAAAGCCCTTGGCGGAAAGTATGGTGTCAAGAGTGTGTACCCAAGTCAGAAGGACTGTGTATGGATGCTTTTGCAGAACGGCGGCGGGATATGTGACCATGAGGTGGGAACTGGCAAAACCCTCATCATGTGCATGGCTGCGCATGAGATGAAACGCCTCGGTATGGCTCACAAGCCGATGATTATCGGGCTGAAAGCCAATGTCGCGGAGATAGCTGCCACCTATCAGACAGCTTATCCCCATGCGAGGATACTCTATGCCTCGGAGAAGGATTTTTCCACCAAGAACCGTGTCAGTTTCTTCAACAACATCAAGAACAACGACTATGACTGTGTAATCATGTCGCATGACCAGTTCGGGAAGATACCGCAATCGCCAGAACTCCAGCGACAGATATTGCAGGCGGAGCTTGATACCGTGGAGGAAAACTTGGAAGTGATACGCACGCAGGGTAAAGACGTGTCACGGGGAATGCTCAAAGGCTTGGAAAAGCGAAAGCAGAATCTGGAGGTGAAGTTGCAGAAGATAGCCTACAGCATCGAGCAGCGCACCGATGATGTGGTGGACTTCCGCATGATGGGCATTGACCACTTGTTTGTGGACGAGAGCCACCAGTTCAAGAACCTCATGTTCAACACCCGTCATGACCGTGTGGCAGGACTCGGCAACAGCGAGGGAAGCCAGAAGGCGCTCAACATGCTCTTTGCTATCCGTACCATACAGGAGCGGACAGGCAGAGATCTGGGAGCGACATTCCTGTCGGGAACAACTATCAGTAACTCACTGACTGAGTTGTATCTACTCTTCAAGTATCTGCGTCCCAATGAACTGGAGCGTCAGGACATCCGCTGTTTCGATGCGTGGGCGGCAATCTTCGCCAAGAAGACTACCGACTTCGAGTTTAACGTCACCAACAACATCGTACAGAAGGAGCGTTTCCGATACTTCATCAAGGTACCGGAGCTTGCTGCTTTCTACAACGAGATAACCGACTATCGCACGGCGGAGGCGGTTGGTGTGGACAGACCACAGAAGAACGAGATTCTTCATAACATACCACCGACACCCGAGCAGGAGGACTTCATCCAAAAGCTGATGGAGTTTGCCAAGACAGGTGATGCCACCATCCTCGGCAGGCTTCCATTGTCAGAAACGGAAGAGAAGGCAAAGATGCTAATAGCCACAGACTATGCCCGAAAGATGGCTCTCGATATGCGCATGATAGACCCGACTTGTGAGGATCATCCCGACAACAAGGCGAGCCATTGTGCGAAGATGATAGCCGACTACTATCACCGTTACGACGGTCATAAGGGCACGCAGTTCGTATTCTCAGATCTGGGAACATACCGACCGGGCGAATGGAACGTGTATTCAGAAATCAAGCGCAAGCTGATAGAGGATTACGGCATACCGTCGTCTGAAATCCGCTTCATTCAGGAATGCAAGAACGAGAGGGCAAGAAAGGCGGTGATAGCAGCTATGAACGAGGGTTCGGTACGAGTATTGTTCGGCTCCACATCTATGTTAGGCACAGGCGTAAATGCACAAAAAAGGTGTGTGGCGATTCATCATTTGGACACACCGTGGCGACCGTCAGACTTGGCACAGCGTGACGGTCGAGGTGTGCGTGCCGGCAACGAGATTGCCAAGCTGTATGCCGACAACAAGGTGGATGTCATCATCTATGCGGTGGAAAAGTCGCTTGACTCATACAAGTTCAACCTCCTGCACTGCAAGCAGACTTTTATCTCGCAGTTGAAGAGCGGAGCATTGGGAGCGAGAACCATTGACGAGGGAGCGATGGACGAGAAATCGGGCATGAATTTTTCCGAGTACATGGCTATTCTCTCCGGAAATACCGACTTGCTTGACAAGGCGAAGTTGGAGAAGAAGGTTGCTTCTCTGGAGGGTGAGCGCAAATCGTTTAACAAGGGCAAACGTGACTCTGAAACAAAATTGCAGTCAAAGACGGCAGAGCTGGGCAACAACAAAGCCTCTCTCAAGGGAATGACCGAGGACTACGGCAAGTTTATGGGCAAAGCCAAGAAAGACAAGGACGGCAACATCCTCAACCTCATCACTCTCGATGGTGTGGAGTCCACGAACTTGGAGGTTATTGGAAAGCATCTACAGAGGTTGGCGGAGAAAGAGACAACTGGCGGACAATACAAGCGGATTGGAGAAATCTACGGATTCCCTGTCAAGATTGTCAGCGAGACAAGTTTCGAGAATGGTCTTCCATTTGTTGACAACCGCTTTTTTGTCGAGGGCAATTACAAGTACCAGTACAACTACGGTCACATTGCCAAGTCGGACCCGATAGCAGCGGCAAACAACTTTCTGAATGCCTTACAGAAGATACCAAGCTACATTGAGCAGTATGGTTCAAGATGCAAGGCTCTGGAAAAGGAAATACCGCAACTGGAAGAGATAGCTGGCAAGACTTGGAAAAAAGAGGAAGAACTGAAAGGTCTGAAAGCGGAACTGGCGGCGTTGGATAGAAAAATACAGTTAGAATTGGCACCACCACAGGAGCAAGATACTGCAGAAAAACACGAAACAAAGAATATAGAAACAGAACAAAGCATAGTTGGAAAACAAGCACGCTCCGTCTGTCGGTTATGACACCTTATTATATATAGGGGTATCTTGATGTTTTTATCATAAAATAAGATACCCCTGTTTTTTACATGAAATCTCAAATTTGTAAACATAACCCCATCATAAATGAATAGCAAGTATTCCTGCTGAGTTTATCAAATCAGGGCCATTGTTGTTGATGACGACTCTACCATCAGCTCATATATACCTTTCCGACACAAGCATATCTTGTTTTCATTTGTACCCCGAGTGTGTACAGTTTCAAACCATGATTCACATTCTAACATAAGAAACTGAAGCCGTGACCATTTGTGTATTTTTGCCAAACTAACTCCAGTACATACAACAGATGTAAAAGATTTCTGCAAAATTGACCGAAATCATAAGAAAAAAACACCAAACCAGCAAATTTCTTAAAGATTATATCCGTTTATTAAGATTATTTTTGTATATTTGCAGCATTAGTTTGGTGGTAAAGCCTGTTGGCCTGCCACGTGACAATAGGACTTTACGGAGCAAGCCTATATCACAATTCTTCTCCGTAGTAACAGTCCGTTCTCTCTCTCACTGGTCTCTCCCTGCGCGGCAGAGGCATACGTTTTTATATTTTTCAAACACTCCAAATTGACAGCGCATGAGAAAGTTTACTTCTTTGTTACTGTTAGGCTTCGCTATCGGCAGTTTCGCGCAAACGCCCGGAGGAGTCAGCGGAAGCGAACTGTGGTTCAAGACTGCGCCTTTGAACTCAGACCTGCAAGGTTATTACCGTTGGCAGGATTTCTCTGGGGATTCCATACGGCTGATGCTATTGGACAGCCGTGGCGTCAAGTCTGAACTTACTCTTCCGAACAGTTCAGTCCATTACTTCAACTTCAATCCGAGTCTCTGGCTCGCAGACGGATTTCGTAGTCTGAGTGCCAAACTCAAGCACGGCGACCTCTCACAGGCTACCGTCATCGGTGTCTTTGCACCGGAACTGGCAACCATCGGCAAGGATATGGTTGTCTATGCTCTTGATGGTCGCAAGGGTGACGGAGCCATTCTGAGCAAGGACAAAGCCGTAAGGGGTAGAGGTGTTGAACCACTGGACTATGGTTCAACATCGGGTGAAGACCTGCTTTATCAATCAAGTGATTCTTTGTCCGAGAATGGTTTTAAGGAAAGCGCCCTGCGCGTTGTGTCCTACTTCAAGGTAAGCAATCCTTCAACAACATTGTGGGGAGACAACTCCAACACCACATTATTCATCGGAACCCCTTCCACCTCTGGCAGCTTCGGTACGGATTTCCCGACCTCGCTCTTCGGTAATGCTTCCATCCGGGGATATGCCCCTGAGCTTATTGTTTTCAGCAGGATGCTTACACCCGATGAGCGCAGAAAAGTGGAGAGCTATCTGGCGGTAAAGTACGGCATCACCCTCAAAGGCTCGTATCTTGACAGCGATGGAAACCTGACTTGGGACATGGCGGAGAACCAAGCCTACCACCATAGGGTCACAGCTGTTGGAGCCGACACGGCAGGAAGTCTCTCCCAACCGCTTTCCGCAACATCATATGAGGAAAGTCCGGTGTATGCGGCCTTGAAGGAGAACGGAACTTATCATGACGCAAATCCATACAACCCTTCATCCGCTTCCCGTCTGCTTGTCATGGGACGTGAAAACGGCAATCCGATGCCGGACAGAGGCTTTACTTTCTGGGGCGACGATGATGTGGCACTTGCAACATATACCTCACCTACAGATTCCCTGTGGCATGTCATGAAACGTACATGGATGGTCAAGACCAACGTGCCGTCAAAGCCCGACAGTACAGTGGCAAGATGGACTGCGCAAGGACTTGAAGTGTCAAGGAATGGCTTTACTGACAATATCATCCAAGAGAAAGCCGCTTCCGGAGCTTATGCCACGACCCCAGCCCTTGTTGGAGGTGGCGGTGCTTTTGAGTTCACCTGTCCGACAAGTCACCCGACTTTTGACGTTGGCTTCGGAAGCATCGGTGGCAGCACATGCAAGTATGGATTCCGGTTCACCAATGCTGGAGTTGTTTATCCGATCATCAACGGAGCGGTCTCAAATTCATACATCGCCACGGATGTTGACGGAACGGACATCTCTATCCGCAAGGAAGGCAAAAACATCTATCTGCGTGTTGACGGAACAGGAAGTGCGACAAGAACCATATCCCTTTCGGATGCAACTGACACAGACACAAATGTGGGCATTATCCGAACGGAAGGAGCAGAGTCCGCCTTGAATATGGCAGGCTTGAGGACAGGAGGAATCGATGATGTCGGTTATATGGCAGAGTTGAGCTATGCCCTCACACCGGACAGGGAGTTCTCGGACTATTGCCGCAAGCGTACCGTCATGCTCATAGACCCAAGCGGTGAAGGTGATTTCGACATCAACAGCAACAGTAACATAAGATGCTCCAAGCCTGATATGACAAGGGGCAAGACCATATTCCGCAATATCCTATGGGATGCAGACGGAAGCGGAAGCGATGTGTTCACATTCGCCTATTATGACGGCATTTCCTATGATGCCACTCCTACGCCGTCAAGTTGCGAGAATGGAGTTCCACGCAATGACGGGTATATCGACATCGGCATCAACATCGGTACACCAGTCTATTCCTATGTGCTCAGCGTTGACACCGTTGCAGGAAAAGTAAAAGGAGAAACCATTGCCAGAGGAACATTCTTCGGTGACACGCATAGAATCACGAATCTTGCACCCGGCGCCTATGTGTTGTCCGTATCACAAGGTGGAGGCAACGAGATTTATGCCACTGGCAACGCACTCTACACCTCATACTCGCATGACACCAGGACGTATCTGTCTGGCGACATCTCATGGACGGTGAACGATACAAAATCAAACTACCGTGTGGGATTGGAGCCAAGCCTCACGGACGAGATCACCCAATATGGCTTCGACGTACGGGGCGACAAGGCGCATATCATAACCGGTGGATATACAAGCCTAACCAAATATGTCACCATCAAGCCGGGCGATGTGCTTAGCGTAACAGTCCGCAATATGCAGGTCACATACAAGTTGAACGGACAGACCGTGCATCATGAATATGTCTGGTCACTTCGTGCATGGCGGTTCTGCATCAAGTACGGAAAGGGCGAGACACATATCACAGACCTTACCGTAAACGGTACGCCTGTAACCTCATTCACCACAAGGGGCAACGTGCAGATAGAAACACCCAAGAAGTGTACGACAACGATGACCGTCTATGTCGGCAGCGAGTGTGATGCAAGTATGCCTAACGGAACACAGGCAAGGGAGAACCATGTGGGCAGCTCGGACAGACAGGCTGACAATACCTTCATTTCTGGAGAAGACGAGAATTTCACTGTCAAGGGCAACGGTTCTACGACAGGCATCTACGAGGCTAAACTCACACAGGACAAGCCTGCTGCAGCCACATTGATGGTGTTTGACGTATCAGGCAAACTGGTAGTGTCACGCCAAATGACAGGCGAAAGCGTCAAGCAGGCCGACTTCAAGGTTCCCGCATCGGGTGTGTATGTCGTGAAGGCAATCTCCGAGAATGGGGAGCATACAAGGAAAATCTCAGTAAAGTAACTTAAAGGAAGATACGCATGAAGAATTATATACAGAAGGTGGCGTGGGCATTGGTTTTACTGCTTGCCGCCACACTGTCCCTTTCGGCAAAGGACGGGACAGCCGTGAGAAAACTCTTCAAGAAGGGTGTCTCTGACAGTATCTCCGTAGGAGGTAGCAAACTGGTCGTTCTTCAGAAAGACCTCATTCGGAACAGAAGCCTTTCCGTGAACTCTATCGGAGAGGAGAATGTTCCTGAGCTTGACTTTGCCATGACCAATGTCACGGCAGGAGGACATGGCTACCGTTTTCTCCCTCACGGAACACACTTCACAGGCGAGGGCGCGACTGTCAAGATAAAGTATGACCGCACGAGAATACCAAGCGGCTATACCGAGGACGACATCCGTACCTATTACTACGACCCGGCCGAGAAGCATTGGGTTGCGTTGGAGCGTGTGCGTGTGGACAAGAAGGAAGAGTGTGTCGTTTCAAAGACGACCCACTTCACCGACATGATCAACGGCGTGATACAGGCCCCGGAGTCACCGCAGACCGAAGGCTTTGCCCCGACGATGATGAACGACATCAAGGCGGCAGACCCGACGGCGAAGCTCAATGTCATTGCGCCTCCAAGCGCAAACAACCGTGGCTCTGCCAACCTGCAGTATCCGTTCGAGATGCCGCCAGCACGAAACGGTATGCAGCCAAGCCTTGGCTTGCAGTACAGCAGCGAGGGCGGTAGCGGTTGGCTTGGCGAGGGTTGGAACGTCAGCGTGCCAAGCATTACGCTTGACACCCGGTGGGGCGTGCCTCGTTATGACCAGTCAAAAGAGACGGAGACTTATCTCTTGTCCGGTTCAATGCTCTCCACTATGGATGACAACGGACAGATGGGAGTCGCACACCGTGGCGAGAAGATGAACAGAAAGGCTGACCGCCAGTTCTACACCCGCCAAGGCGGTGATTTCAGCCGTATCATCCGCAAGGGTGACAGTCCTGCCAACTATTATTGGGAGGTTACAGACAAGCAGGGTGTCAAGTACATCTATGGTGGTGACGGAGCTGTTGTAAAGGGCAATGTCACCGATGCTTCGGGCAATACCCGTGAGGTGATTGCCGAATGGAAGCTGAAACGTGTCGAGGAACTCCACGGTGACTATATAGAATATGTGTATGACATCGTGGATGAGGATGTGCGTGGCGGCTTGAAGGCCAAGGCTGCATATCTGAAGGAGGTTCACGCAGGTAATGCAGGACAGGAACCGCACACCGTTGTACTCTTTGAAGGCAACAAGATAAAGCAGGTAAAGACCAACAATGCCCGCTATGGATTCCTCGCCTCCTCCAACAGGCTGTTAGAGAAAGTGACCGTGAATTTCCAGGGCGAGACCCTGCGCAGCTATGCCTTTGACTACAAGGAAGGTGCATTCCACAAGGAAATGCTCACAGGTGTCAGACAGTATGACAACACAGGAAAGGAAGTGGCTTTCCAGAACTTCGACTATTATGATGATGTGCAGGCTGAAAAGGGATATGTTCCGTTCAAGGACGATTCCGAGAAATGGAACACGCACGATGACGGACTTGACGCAGGTTTCGTCAATCCATTGAAGACTGTCAGCAAGCGCTTCAGCGACAAGCCAACTGCACTTGGCGGAACGACAAGTTCTTCTGTAAGCGGTTCGTTCTATGCAGGTGTGGGACCTTGGGACGGAAGCAAATGGAAAAGCAATACAATAGGAGGTTCTTACAGCTACTCCAGCGATACCAGCAAGGGACTTTCCGCATTCGTTGACTTGAACGGTGACGGACTTCCAGACAAGGTATACAAGTCTGGTGGTTCCGTATATTATCGTCCACAGGTCAAGACTGACAACGGAGAAGTAGTATATGGTGAGCCTGTCAAGGTAAAGGGTATCAGTAACTTCTCGACAACCAAAAGTTCTACGAACTCTTTCGGTGCGAAAGCCGTTGTCGGTTGGAATGTTCTGACTGCCGTTGTCGGAACGGACAAGTCAACCACTAAGACAAAGACCACTCAGTATTTCAGCGACATCAACGGTGACGGACTTGTTGACCTCGTTTCCAATGGCAAGGTATATTTCAATCATTTGGAGTTTGATCAGTCTGGCAATGCCGTGCCTACGTTTACATTGAGCAGTGCCGACACGCCAAGCCCAATCATCTATGGTGGCAAGGTTGACACTTCTGTCATGGAGGTCAGTAAGGATGAGCAGGCGGAAGCCATCAAGAACTCACCGATGGAGGATATTGTGCGTGTATGGCAGGCTCCTAAGGACGGAACTGTCAGCGTAACTGGTCAAGTAAGCCTCATTGCACCAACAGATGACTATGATGCTGACGAGTATCAGAAGGCAGACGGCGTAAGAATTGCCATCCAAAAGGGAGGCAATGAACTTTGGAACAAGACGATAGCCAAGGGTGACAACAGTCCATACAGCGCAGCCGTATCATCTGTTGCCGTCAAGCGTGGTGACAGAATCTATTTCCGTGTCCAGTCTGGCTCTGAGGAAACAAGCAACGGTTCTTTTGACAAGGTGAGCTGGTCGCCTACCATTACATACGCTGGCGAGTCAAATATCTTGCCTAACGGGCTTTCTTCAACAGAGTACAAGCCTGAGGATGGTGCCATCTATGATGTGAACACCTCTGCCAATGTGGAGAATGGTTCAAGCGTGGAAGTTCGCAGTGCCTTCCACAAGCCTGTAACAACCGACGATGTTGTTCTCTGCATCATCGGCAGCAACGACAAGAAAGACAGTGACGGAAACGACAACCCGAACTATATCGAGAAGACTGTCTTTGCTCGTACATTGAAGGCTAATGAGGCTTTTGGTGGCGATTCTCTCAACATCAGTCTGGAGAATACAGAAAAGCTGACCAACTTCAGCTTTGAGATTTCATCTACCTCAAATGTTGATTGGAAGAATATCGGTTGGCAAGCGTCTGTGACTTATAAGGACTCTGCCAACATAGAACAGACGGTAGCCGTTCCTGCACACTATAAGATATTTGCAAATGCCTTGGCAGAGGGCAAGCCATACTTGACTACAGCGACTGATACCGTTTTGGTCGTGTCACCAGTACTTATCCTTTCTGACAATTCCATCAATGGACAGGTTACTTTGACCGCCAAGACAGAGGATGCACTCATCGGCAAGAAGTCTTTCAATATCGAGAATGGCATCTTGAAAGCCGATACTCTGCGATTTGCAACTACTGCAGGAAAGAACATCTGGTTTGAATACAGCTATCCGGCAGCAATCTCTAATGAAACTGTTACTTCAGCCTCTGTTTCCATTCTGAAAGATGCGGCAGGTCTCGTAACAGAGAATGTGCTTGCTGGATTCTATGCAGAGAATGACAATCTTGGCTTCGGTATGCTTTACCGTGGCTGGGGAGGTTTTGTTTATAACTCGGCAGAGGGCAGATATGCAAAGCCTATTGACGAGTCCTTGCTGAAATTGCCTGAAAACGAGAACGACAAGGTTGATCCTCTCACGATGGCATTCACCCCATTGGGTACAGACCAGACTTCTATGGACAAGTGGGTCGGTCAGCGACAGGACATCTATCTTACTGCAACCGAGGCAAGTACAGCCCGACTGACCGAGCAGGATGTTCTTCTCTCCAATCCGTTGGAGAACGATACCGAGGTAGCAGGACTTGCAGGTGAGTATTTGCAAGGTACTGGTGCTGCGGCAGTAAGCCAAGTGATGTCCAGCAAGAGCACGGTAGTGCAAGGCGGTGCGCTTGGTATCACACACAACGATGCGAGCGGCAATGCCAAGACAGAGGTCACCATGATGGACATGAATGGTGATGGTTTCCCGGACATCATCGCTGGTGGTACGATTCAATACACCAACTCTCTTGGTGGACTGAGCGGCGAAATCTATAAGGGCATCGGCTCCAGCAACTCCGACAATGCTTCACAGGCATGGGGATATGGCGGTAACCCTGTGGCTTCAGCGTCAAGCATCACAAATCTAATCTCCAAGGGCAAAGCAACCATACTGAACCAGCAGACTGCATGGCTGGCTCAATTCTCCATTTCTGGCAGTGCGCCAAAGAATACGGATGAGGCAGTTGAATCTTTCATTGACATCAATGGCGATGGACTTCCCGACAAGATTCTTTCAGACAAGAAAGTAAAACTGAATCTTGGCTATGCTTTCACTGAGCCTATAGATTGGGAACTTGACCGTGTTCAAGGCGGTAAGAGTCTTTCTTATAATATTGGTGCAAGTGGTAATACTCCTGAGGCAGGTTGGGGAAAATTTGAAGATAAGAAATACCAAGGTATAAACAAGGCTTCCGGTAGCTTCTCCGCAGGCTTTGGTCTCGTAACCTCAGAAAGCGAAGAGGAGTATAATCTTATCGACATCAATTCTGACGGTCTTCCTGACAAGGTGTGGAAGAATGGTGACGGTATCACTGTTGCCCTCAATACAGGTAATGGCTTTGACGAGCCTATCAGTTGGAAGGGTGCAAGTGCGCTTAGTGAATCTGCCTCTACATCAGAGTCTGCAAATGCAGCGTTCACTTTGACCATCAACATTCCTGTCATAAGCATCAAGATTTCAACCAACCCTGGTGCATCAACCTCGCACAGTATCAATCGTCCTACCTACTCTTTGCAGGATGTTGATGGTGACGGTTATCTTGACATCGTTGAGTCTGAGAAGGAAAGCGAGTTGAAGGTTACACGCTCTGCCATTGGCAGGACAAACATGTTGAAGTCTGTCACCAACTCCTTGGGCGGCACTTTCACACTCGACTATGCGCATACCACTCCTACCTACGGACTTCCTGGTGGCAAGTGGGTAATGTCTGCCCTTACCGTTGATGATGGTATCCATGACGATGGTCCTGTCATGACAACCGCCTTTGAGTACAAGGACGGCAAGCGTGACCGCCATGAGCGTGAGTTCCTCGGTTTCGGTGAGGTTATCACCAAGAACCTCGACACGGAGAATGGCAATTCTGTTTACAGACAGGCTGTTGAGAACTACGATGTAGCCAACTACTACACGCAGGGCAATGTTACCGCCACATCCGTAGAGGATGCCAACGGCAACAAGTACACGGAGACAAAGAACCGTTACGACAGTTATTATATGACTGCCGACGGTGACAAGTACACATTCGCAAAGCGTGACGTGAACCTTTGGAGCGACCGTGCTTCAGCATTCGTTCCTCTCCGCTATACAGCAAACTTGCAGTATGAGGGAGCGGCAAACGGTGTGGTAACATCCGAGGCTTGGAATGAGTATTACCTCACTGGCTATCATGGTGAGTTGAAGTCCTACAAGTATAGTGACAAGGGCAGTCTTGGCGAGGACGGAAACGGCAAGTTCGATTATGCGACCGCCATCAAATATACCGACAATGCAAGCAAGCATATCTTCGGACTTCCAATAGATGTTACGGTGACTGGCGGTGACGGCTCACTCTATCACCATGTGACGGCGAAGTATAATACCAACTACGCCAACCACATCACGCAGATTACACAGCAGTTGAATGACGGTGCGGCAGTGACTGATTACAAGTACGACTCTTACGGCAACATCATCCAGAAGACCCTCCCTGCCAACGGCAAGGGACAGCGCATGTGGTACAAGTACCGCTATGAGCCGGAAATGAACATGTATGTGGAGCGTATTGACGATGCGTGGGGCTACCGCAGCGAGCAAGGCAATTTTGACTATCGCTATGGTATTGCCAAGGAGCATCGTGACCTCAACAACTTCTACTATGAGACTGATGTTGACGACCTCGGTCGCATCACTGGCGTGCGTGGTCCTAACGAGTTGGCTACAGGCGTGCCTTATGCCATCGCCTTTGAATATCAGCCTTTGGCTACCTTTGGTGAGAGTGGCATTACCGCTCCTGCATACGCAGTGACCAAGCACTACGACATCCAGCACCCTAACGACGACTTGGAGACCGTTACTTTCGTTGACGGTTTCGGAAGAGCCGTGCAGGTGAAGAAGGACGGTGTTGTGACAAGTGCATCCAAGGGAAACTCTGCCAAGGATGAGAACGTGATGATAGTCAGCGGAAGAAACGTGTATGATGCTTTCGGACGTGTGGCAAAGTCTTTCTATCCTACAACGGAAGGAACTGGATCGAAATCAACGTTCAGCAAGTCATTTGACAATGTATCTCCTACCGTCACAGTCTATGACGTGCTCGACCGTGCTACCTCAGTGACATTGCCGGACAACTCTACGACAACTACGGCATATACTGTTGACAACGGCAGTCATGCACTTGTTACAACCGTAACGGATGCGCTTCATAATGTGCAGGCTACCCATACCAACGGCAGTGGCAAGACGGTGAAGACCATTCAGAAGAGTGGTCCTGACGGTGAGATTACCACCTCGTTTGAGTATGACGGCATACAGCGCCTTGTCCGTGTCACCGACACGGAGGGCAATGTAACGACCTCTACTTACGACATGGGTGACCGCCGTACAGAGGTGAACCATCCTGCAAGCGGCATTACAAGTTTCACTTATGATGCTCTCGGCAATGTGCTTACAAAGCAGACTGCCAACCTTGCGAAGGAAGGCAAGTTCATCACCTACGATTACGACTATCAGCGTCTGACAGGCATCAACTATCCTGACCACCCGGAGAATAACGTGAAGTATTACTATGGTGGTCGCAACGCTTCTCAGAACCGTATTGGCAGATTGATGCTCCGTGAGGACGGAACGGGTGCCATTGAATACTTCTATGGCAAGATGGGTGAAGTAACAAAGACCCGCCGCACGCTGATTGTGCCTAACCAGGCGATAGCAACCTACGTGACGCAATGGACTTATGACAGCCACAACCGTCTGTTGGAGATGATCTATCCTGATGAGGAGAAGATTACCTATTCTTACAACCTCGGAGGTCAGCTTGAGAAGGTTCATGGCTACAAGTCATACGGCTACGATTATGTGAGCAAGATCGGCTATGACAAGTTCGAGCAGCGTACATACTTGAAGTACTGCAATGGTGCTGAGACCTTCTACACCTACGACCCACAACGTCGCAGATTGCAGAATCTCATGGTGAATAGTGGTGGCAACACCATTATGGATAACGCTTACACTTACGATGCGGTGAGCAATGTGCTCAGCGTGGTTAATGGTGCGTCAGTGCCAAAGAGTGGCAAGGCTGGCGGACAGATGGCGCATACCTATACATACGATGCCCTCTACCGTCTTGTAAGCGCAACAGGTACATATACAGGTGCAGACAACAAGACCGCAAGCTATACTCTTGCGATGGGTTACGACAATATGCACCGTATCACATCGAAGCGTCAGATTCTCACGCAGAACAATGTGCAGTTCAACGGCACATTAAATGCTGGCTATGATTTGTCATACACCTATGGAACTGACACAGGCAAGAGGTTCCAGCTTGCTAACGTGAAGGATGTGAACTACCGCACAGAGGAGACGCCTTCGGAGAGCGAGAATGTGAACAACAGCCATGCCTATGAGTATGATGCCAATGGTAATCTTGTCTATGTCAATACAAGCCGTACAAAGAAGGATGGCGTGGCTGACGAGAAGACCACGGAACGCAAACTCAAATGGGATGAGGAGAACAGACTCCTTGCTTCTGATGACAATGGCTTCGTAACCAACTATTGGTATGACGCTGACGGCGAGCGCACGGTGAAGACATCGGGCGAGAGTGACCAAGTCTATGTGAACTCTGAGTTTGCAGGAGGTCGCACGAACACCGCCAAGTTCTCACTCTATGTATCACCTTATCTCGTAGCTAACCAAGGCGGACGCTACACCAAGCACATCTATATCGGTAGTCAGCGTGTCGTTTCCAAGATTGGTGACTTCGACTCTTACGGCTCAGATCCACGCCGCATCCAGTATGCAGGTAGTGAGACTGATGGCTTGTCTGTTGACTATAAGCAAAAATATACTCAGCAGTTGCAGGTTATCAAGGATAATTATGCAACCTTTGCAGTGCCGTACAATGGCGAGGACAACAACGATTATGTCGATGGCAAGGGCTTCTGCTGCAATGACGGCAGCTTGGAGGCTGCTCAGACACGAGCTTTAGCGAGAGCTGCAAAGAACAACTTCCAAGAAGGGGATACATACGAGAAGATGCAGTTCTACTACCACCCAGACCACTTGGGTAGCAGTAGTTACATCACCAACCTTGACGGAGAGGTGGTGCAGCATATTGAGTATGTGCCTTTCGGAGAGGTTTTCATAGAGGAACGCAACAACATCTGGAATACACCTTACCTTTTCAATGCGAAGGAATTCGACGAGGAGACGGGATTGTATTACTATGGGGCGAGATACTATGAACCGAGGGTTTCCTTGTGGATAAGTACAGACCCAATGCAGGAAAAAACTTCAAATATTACAACTTATGCCTATTGCATCAATAATCCTGTAGCTTATATTGATCATGATGGAAAATTTAGTAAAAAATGGATGGCAAATATATCACGTACATGGTATAATCTTTGGCATAAACAAAAAGCGGGACCTATCATTGAAAATAAAGATGCAACTACCAGTAAATTCAAATACACATATAATACATATAGTGTAAATAATGGAGAATTTGCAATTACATCACATTATAAATTTGATACAACCGCATCTCAAAGAGTACAAGATATAGGAGATGGTATATCGTTAGCAGGATATGCTACAACATTAAGCGTCGTTGGGGCTGAAGTTGGTGTTCCTATGTCTGTAATAGGCAATACTATATCATCAGTAGGTAGTGCAGGAGAATTGGTCTTGGATTTTGCTAATGGGGATATGGGTGACGGACTTAAAGGGGTTGCTTTTAGACTATTAGAAAAAGGTACTGAAAAAGTTTTAAATAAATTCTTACCAGGATTTGGAAAGAAAATCGGTGAAGAAGGATTTAATCTTGGTACAGAAATAATTGACCAAGGACGTAAACTGAAACAATCAGGTGTAGAAAGGCTAACTGATATAGTTATAGAAAAAAAAGAGCAAGAAAATAACAAAAGTCAGAATAAAAATGAATAATGTATGGTACATTTATTGTGGGGGTGTGTACTTCTTATTAGTTGTACATTTATTCTCTTTCTCCTAAAAAAAAGTAGAAATAGAAAAGTATTTTGGTATTTTTGCCATGTATGGATTTTGTGTGGTATAACATTGGGGATATTGAACATTGTGTTTCAGAAATATGATGCCTATACTTCAATATATTTAGGTATTATCTGCTCTTGCTACACCTATTATGATAACAAACAGAATCCAGTTTCAAAGAGGACTAATGCCTATATATCATCACTTCAAGGATACGTAGCAGGTATCGGTTTTCTCTTATATGGTTTATTAAGTTTGTAGAACATAATGTTATGCCTATTCCAAATGGCATATTGTGTAAAATTTGGGCTGATTTCACTTTAGGGAGTCAGCCCTTTTTGTTTTTGACAGTATTAAAAAATCAACACAAAGTTTATGCAAAAAAACAAGTAAAGAATTAGTCAGTCCTAGCCGGATTAAACAACATCTACATATCAAGAAGTTCTATGACCCTACGGAGAATGCCGTTTATCTTCAGTTGTGGATTACTGTTTGTGATTATCTGCTACATATCATAGAGAAGAAACACTTCAATATTCCACAGACACTTCATACAATATCAAAGTCTATTGGCCCGCTTCTGTTTAAGTAAGATGTATCCGTTCCATATTCAAAGTAACTAAAGAAATAAGTATTAATTGTCTGGAGTCACAATATATAGAGGGTTACCTCTTCTGAGGTTTTATCCGGACACTAGTGAAGTAATATAGAAAAATAACAACCTTAACATTGATAAAGTTAACGAGAAATTGGTTGGTAATTTTGTATATGTAATCAGGTGTGTTTTTATTGTTAAAAACAACCAAAATAAGATTTTTTAAATAAAGATATGCGATGTACTCAATTTATTTTATTATCTTTGAACCCAAAAAAAGAAAATTGTATGAGTCAAAACACTGTAACACTATGTTGGTACCCACCAGCAAAAACATATCTTCCTTCTCCTGCAATGACTGTCTTGAAGAAATCATTGCAGGAGGTAGGTATTGATGTCCAGATTGTATATTGGAATATCTTATTAGAGGATATTCTTTTGCGATATTTTTTCAATGAAAAGAAATCATTAGATGATGATATAGCCTCATTAGGTATTTTCTTTGCTTATATAGCAATTGAACGTAACGATACAGAAGCTTTGATAAAGCAGGAACTCTATTTGAGAGCTCTTAAACCACAATATACGATAAATAACTTTGATTTTCAAAAACATATTCGTGATTGTGTGCATGATTTAAAATCTGTGGTTAGTAAAATTTGCATAGACTATAATATTAAAAATAGTCTATTTGTTGGTATGTCCATGAGTCTATTTCAATGGATACCAGCATACGTTGTAGGTTCAATTCTCAAGGAATTAAATCCAAATTTATTTATTACAGTTGGTGGAATCGGAAATCCAGAACAGGCACAAGCATTTATTCGCAGTTTTAAGTATATAAACCTTGCTTCATGGGGTGAGGGCGAGTTTTTTGTCATTGATTTGGCAAAAAGACTATTAAGTGGCAAAGATTTAGATACATTGTCTCAGTGCTATTTTCGTAAAGGAAATGCCATTGTCAAAAGTTCTATATTAAAGAAAGAATATAAGGACTTGGACAAATTGGCATATAATGATTTCTCTGATTTTTTTAATGTTTATAAAGGAAAGCATAAAGACATTATGTTTCCAATTGAAGGTGCAAGAGGGTGCCATTGGAATCGATGCCACTTTTGTTTCCTTAATCAAGGTTATAAGTATCGTCATAAAAGTGCTGACATTATAAAAGAAGAGATATTAAATAATATAAAAGAATATTCTGTCTATGATTATACATTTCTTGACAATGATGTTATAGGCAAAGACAGAGAAAAATTTAACATACTCTTAGACAACCTTATTGAAATCAAGAAGTATTATCCAAAATTCCGAGTAATGCTAGCAGAAATTATTACTCGTGGTATAAATTTTGAAACAATAAAGAAAATGCATTTAGCTGGATTTATTCATGTCCAAATAGGATATGAATCACCTAGTGATGTTTTATTGTCAAAAATTGACAAGAAAAATACTTTTGCTAGCAATTTGTTCTTTATAAAATGGGCGAATGAATTTAATATCCATGTCGGTGGAATGAACGTATTGCGTGGATTAATAGAAGAGAACATTGAAGACGTAAAAGAAGGTGTGCAAAATCTTCATTTTATGAGATTTTTCCACTTAGGAACAAAGTATAAGCATGAGATTTCTTCTCTCGCAATAAATAATGCATCTAGATATTATAAAAATGTAAATAAGTCGGAATTGGACTCAATGTATTCTGATTCTGTCAAAGAATTCTTCCAAAAAATTTTTTGGCATTTGAAGATAGTTTGAGCATCTATCAATTTGTGAGAAAATTTCAACTTCATGCATGGGACTATTTTGAAAGTATAGAAACTCATTATGCTAAAAATAGTTATTCGTATAAATTAGTAAGGATTTCTGACCAAAAAGTCCGTTATACTGAATTTTACAATTCTGCTTCTGTGAGAATTATAGATTTTGACGAATCTGACATTGCATGGAAAATACTAAGAATTACTGATGCAAGTATAGTTCCCATTGATAAATTGTCAGATTTGTTAGAATGTCCAAAAGATCTTGTACAAACTGAGATTAACAAATTAAGAGATGTCGGACTTTTATATGTTGGAAAGCAATCAAAAGAATGCGTCTCAATTATTAAAACCTTTAATATTTTATAAGTATGAACATTATTGATGATTCTTCGTTAGATTGTCTTGATGAGATGACTAACACAGGACTTGAAGAGTCCAATGGTTTCGGAACCGCTTATGTCCAACCAAAAATCAGAGATGTTGGTGATGTTGGAATAGGAACAGGAATTAATTTTTAAAGGCTATACGAAAGTCAATGGAATCCATTGGCTTTCGTAGGCTTTAGGAGCATGAGAATATACAAAATAAAAAATTATATAAGTGGATATTTAATATTGACTGCATTATTTTTTGCAGTTAGTAATTGTCATGCCCAATCTTTTATGGAGAAAGGACAAAAGCATCTACCTTTTTCAGAAGAGGATGCAACTCGTTTCGTCCATCCGTCATTGAATACAGCAACACCTATAATGTTGCAAGAACAAGGTCTGAAGATTATATCTGAAAATGAATTCATGTCCTTGGGGGGTATAGAATCCTATAATAAACAGGATTCAACCAAGCACTTAAGTTTAATCAATTCCTATAATTTATTTGGAGATGGAATATTTGGAATAAAGAATTTAGGAATACATGTTATTTCATCTGGAAATACATATGTTAACTTATTAAAAAACAAAAGTGCTGCAATCATATTAAATTATCAAAATGACAATTTTTGCATAAAGACAGGTGTCATAGCTAATCAATATGCAACAAGAGGAATAACAACGCAGTTGGGTATAAATGGCTTTTTGGAATATAAAATATCTCGACATTGGTCTTTAGCTGTTTATGGTACAATATATGATTTTAATCCTTATTTTTCTATGGCAACCTTTCCCTTTATAGAAACAACTTCATATGGTGGTTGGATAAAATACGAGGGAGAAAAAATGGGAGTGAAATTAGGTGCAAGAAGATATTATGATGCATTTCAAAAGCAATGGAAAATGGAACCAATCATAACTCCTTCTATTAAAATAGGAAAAAAAATGTATTTTGAATTACCTGTCGGGCCATTGGTTCAAAGGTCAATGGAGAAATTGTTAAAGAGACAAACAAATAATAGCCCTGTAATAACACCCAACTTAAAATAGGATAAATATGAAATTTTTAGTAACAACAATATTATTATTTTCTGTTCAAACTTTATCTGCACAGTTAGAAAACAATAACGATTCTATAGATATTAATAAATTATATAAGAATTTACCAGAAGTTGTTGTGAAAGCAGAAAAGCCTATAGTGAAAATTGTGCAAGGGAAAATGGTGTACAATATGCCAAATCTACTAGAAAAATTACCTGCCGATAACGCTTATGAAGCTCTCACACACATTCCTGGTGTTAGTGATGTAGATGGTAGCATAAAGTTTTCTGGAAACGAGGTGACACTTATTGTTAACGGACAAGCCACCACTCTGACACAAGAACAGTTGGCTGACAGATTAAAAGCTATGTCTGCTGCACAGTTGGCAAAAGCAGAAGTGATGCTTGCCGCTCCTGCACGTTATCATGTTCGAGGTATGGCAATAAATATCATCACGAAAGATTATGCTGGTACGAAACAGTTTTCGGGACAAATAATAGGAGGATTGCAGCAAAGTAAATATGCAAAAGGATTCGGAAATCTTTACCTTTCTATGCAAAGAGGTAAGTTTGGATTGGATGCACAATACCAATTTATAGACGGCAATTCATACGGTGAGAATTCACATATAGCCAACCATCCATTGGTAAACAAGCGTGTAAATTATAATGATAAAACTAAGCAGAAGTCATTTGGAATTGTTCATGACTATCGACTTGGTATGAATTATGCTTTTAGTAAGAATCATCGACTCGACGTTGCCTATACGGGTAAATGGGATAAGTCTTGCTCAAACAGCTTCACGACAGGTACAAGTGTAAGTGGAAGGCATTATGACAGCCATGTGTATTTGCACAATGTCGATGTGAACTACCTGCTTCCTTGGGGACTTAACGTAAGTGGTTCATATACAAAATATCGTACTCCTCAACAACAAGCACTTGATGGTACTATGTATGTGGATGAAAACGCAACAGCAACTGAACGCTACCTAACAAGTGGCAGTGAGCAGACAATCAACAAATGGATGTTTACCGCAGACCAAACTCATTCGTTGGCACATGGTTGGGGGGTGTCGTATGGTTTAAAAGGACAATTCACTAGTAACAATAGTTATCAGACCACATTTGACAAGGAAGGAAACATTTTGCCTGACGCAACAAGCAGCGTGGACATTAATGAACGGATATGGGATATATATGCAAGTTTCAGCAAACAGATAAACAAGGCGGTTAGTCTTGAAGCATCTGTTACGGCTGAGCAATACCACTCTCCAATATGGAATAAATGGCGCATATACCCATCACTTAATGCATTGTGGAACATCAATGACAATCATGTACTAAATTTGTCATTCAGCTCCAATTCTGAGTTCCCGAGCTATTGGTCAACGATGAGCAGCGTGTATTACTCTTCAACATACACAGAGATACATGGTAATCCAAATCTAAAGCCATACTCCTACTATAATGTCAACCTCATGTGGCAGATAAAAAGACGTTATACGCTGATGGCTTTTGCAAGTCTAAAACCAGATTATTCCGTTCAATTGCCATACCAGACAACAGACCGTATAGCAGTAATAATGAAGGAAACCAACTTTGACTATGACAATAGTTTTGGACTGCAAACTTCTGCGATATTCAGTGTTGGTAAATGGCTCAATGGTAACGTATTTGCTGCTGGAATTTACAAGCACGACAAGAGTACCCATTTCTTCGATTTGCCATTCGACCGCAAGAAACTATCTACAGTACTTGGAGGCACAGCATCGATAAAACTTTGTCGTACACAAGACTTACGCCTTATACTTAATCCATTCTTTCAATCGAAAACAATACAAGGTGTTTATGACGTAAATTCTATTTTCAGAATGAACGCAAAATTGCAATGGACTTCAAGAGATGGAAAATGGGGACTACGTATCAATGGAAGCAATATATTCAACAACAGAGCTGATACTCGCTCCGTACAAGGTAATCAAGATTACCGCATGAAGATAGCTAATAATTGGGCTACAGCCACTTTTGCAGTTATCTATAAGTTTGGTGGCTACAAGGAGAAGACGGTCAAGGAGGTAGATACCTCGCGCATGGGACACTGAGGATGGTATAACTTTTAGCATGTAAATATAGAAATAAAAAGTGCATCTCCAAGAAGTTCAAGTCTCTTGGAAAAATTGGGAAGAAAAAGAAGTATAGACTATAAAAGGCAAAAGGATGAGGTGACTCCACATCACCCCATCCTCAGCTTACTTGTCTATGTATGATGCGACAAAATAGACAATCGAAATGACCGTATAAAGGAAACACGGCAAGAATATCCAAAGCAAAGTCTTTACCCAACCCTTTGAGGTAATAGATGATGCGAATACCAAGGTGGCAACCTTCTTGGTTCCAGCTTGCATACGTATGCTCTTGACTTTTGTAAAGGATAAATTGACATCGTATGCTAATAAGATAGATTTCATAGAAACGGGAACAGCTCCCATGCCATTAGAAGATATGCATCTGTTGTGTCAAGTTTTGCCTCAAACTCGACTTTACAACACCTATGCATCTACAGAAACAGGCATTATTTCTACTTTTAATTATAATGATGGCGAATGTTTGGCAGGTTGTTTGGGTACACCAATGAAACAATCCTCGTTTTTCATTACAGACGACGGTGTCGTTGGGTGTAAGGAAAAAAACTTATGATGGGATATTTATTACAGCAGATTTAGGATCTATAGATATGAAAGGTAGGTTACGACTGCATGGACGAAGTGATGATGTTATAAACGTTGGAGGTTATAAGATTGCTCCTACAGAGGTTGAAGACATTGCATTGGCTTTTTCTGGCGTGAAAGATTGCATTTGTATCGAGGCTCCACATCCTGTTGTTGGAAAAGTATTGAAACTGCTAATTGTACCAGATGTCGATTATAATCGAAAGAATCTGGTGAATTACCTCAAATCTAAATTAGAATCTCATAAAGTTCCTGTATTATATGGTGAGATTGCTGATGTGCGGCGTACATTTAATGGAAAAATCGATCGCAAGAGTTATCGATAAAAAATTATATTTTGAAAAGGATGGCGGGATTGATACTCCTGCCATCCTTTTTCGATTAAACTCCACTATCTACACTTTGTCAGCTTTTAGCTTTCTTGCCAATGATTATTATTCAATAATGTCTCTTTTTTCTAACGATATGCTGTTTTTATCAAGAAATTACATAAAAGTTGTTATAATATATATAAATATTCGTCTTTAATGCTTCCTGCCATTATCTTTGCCGATTAAAAATGTTAGTGCAAAGCAATAATGAAGTAATAGGAACGTAAAAAGTAAACAACATGGAACGCAAAGAACAGACCGGGCATATCTGTAGATGGATGGCTTTAGGCATCATGACTGCCGTCGTCATCGTAGGATGTACCATTATAATCGGCCTATTTGAATGGCGCGACAGAAAGGAGATTGAGTGTAGAAATGCAGAACTGCATCAGTGGCGAAAGAATGTGCATGACTTAAACTTGCACATAACGGAATTGTCACTGCTTGGTGAAATGGTTGCGGATTGGGACTCAACAGATGTAAATGAGTATCATTCGCTTCGATTGGAAGTGGACAGTATGCTTGAAGGCATCGCAGGTATTTGTCCGAAAGAAGATTCTGATACGATCTGCCGTCTTCTTGCAGAAAAGGAACAGCTCCTTCTGGACATAAAGGATGCCATGCAGGAACTGAATGCCACTCAAGAAAAGCTGACCGCAGAAGTTCCAAGAATTGTAGAGCAGAATAAAACTGAAAGCAAAAGACATTCAGCTATGCCACAGCAGGCAAAACCAAAGAAGCGAGGTTTCTTCAGTAGATTGTTCGGCAAGAAAGAAAATGCAGTAACAACAGGCAACCGTTTAACCCAAACTGAAAAGATGCTCACCAACCTAAACCAAACGGTTGTTGCTAAACATCACCAGCAAAGCCGTAAGGTATTGGAGATATTGGATAGTCTTGGAAACAGAAATGAAGGTATCAATAAGCAGTTGCAAAGAGTAATCAGCATAGCTGATGAGAATGTGGATAAAGGCATCAAAGTTCGTGAGCGACAAATCGCAGACTTGGAAGGCAATTATACCTATTATTATATAGGAATGATAGGATTGTTGATATTGGTGTTTTTCGTATTATTCCTATTGGTGTGGCGATTCGCATTCAAGACACGTAAGAGCAAGGAAGAAACAAGAAAGGTGATGCTGACTGTAACGCATGAGATGCGCAGTCCCTTGTCTGCCATCAAGGATTATGCTCGCAAGATTAGCGGACTTGAAGATGCTACGGATGAAAGCAAACGGTATGCCGACTTGATTGTTGACACATCGAAAGGCTTGACTTCTATGATTGACAGTTTCCTGGTTTACTCCAAATTAGCGAATGGAAAGGCGACTGTCAAGGAACGCCCTTTCCGTATGATGGACATTGCCGAGCAATTAAAGATGGAGTATGAGCCCTTTGCTGCGAAGAAACAACTGGAATTGAGCGTCAACAATAAGGCAGATGGTGTTGTCAATGGAGACAAGGAAAAGGTGCTTACAATAGGACGCAATCTGCTTTCCAATGCCATCAAATATACGGGAAAGGGTGAGATAGTATTGTCCACAACCTATAAGAATGGTGTATTCATGCTAATGGTTAAGGATACAGGAACAGGATTGGACGATAAGCAACAAAAACAAATCTTCAAGGAATTTGCAAGATTGGGAAATGCGGTCACCCAACCGGGATTTGGTTTGGGGCTTTCCATTGTCAAGAACCTCGTTTCACTTATGAAAGGGAAAATCGATGTGTCCAGTCACCAAGGGCTTGGAAGTATCTTTGCCATTAGTCTTCCTATGGCTGCAGCCGAAAAGCGGAATGTGGAACCAACTCAGTATAGAACGAAACGACACGATTCGTTTACTGTCATTGCCATTGATGATAGCCATGTGCAACTGAGTACCATCCGTGAGGCGTTTGCATCAAACGGCATCGTATGTGACACTTGTAATAATGCCACGGATTTATTGGATATGATGCGCAAAAAATCTTATGATCTGCTGATAACGGATTTGAAGATGGCTGAAGTGAATGGTATCGAGATTCTGGAAATGATGCGTATGGTGAACGTGCGTAACTCCAAGACCATTCCTGTTGTCGTTATGACAGCAGCACCAAATGTGAGTGAGCAAGAACTGCTTGATGCAGGATTTGTCGCTTGCCTGTTCAAGCCGATGTCTGACAAGGATTTAATAAACACTGCAAGAAAGTGTGTGAACGGTAAAATAGCAGAAAAACAAATAGACTTCTCTATGTTGCTGACCTACGGTAATGAAAAAGAGACTTTGGAGAATTTCGTAAAGGAAATGACTGATACATTGGGCAGTATCCGTAATGTAGCCAAAGAGGAGAACCGCAAGAAAATGTCTGATGTCATTCACCACGCAAGAAGCTCATGGATGATGGTACAATCTGACGAGTCTTTGAACTATCTTTTTGACCTGATAGAAGATTCTACATCATCAGACGACGTTATCAACCAAGCGGTTGAGGATGTTTTCGCACATGGTGAGGAAATCATCAAAGCCGCACAAAAGAAAATTGAGGAGGTAACAGCATGAAGAAAGTAATAATCATTGAAGACAGCCCGACATTTTGCAATATGTTGGGCAAGAAGTTGGAGGCGAAGGGATGGAAAACAATCTTATGCTACAATTACAGAGATGGTCTGAAAGCTGTGAGGGAATCCTCTGAATGGGATGTTGTCATTTCGGATATGCGCTTGGGGAATGATAACGGCATCGACCTGTTGGAATGGATGCGTAGTAACGGCTATCAGAATCCATTTATTATCATGACATCTTACGATGAAAGCATGAGTGCCGTGAGGACTATGAAATTGGGAGCGGAAGACTATATACCGAAGAAATTATTGCTTGATGTAGTTTATGAACGTTTGGAAGAAATCATAGACAAGCAGAAACGACTCGTAGAGTTGAATAACAAGATTGTTTACCGCAAAAGTGAGAAGTTTCGCCGTATATACAAAATGGCAGAATTGTTTGCCAAAAGCGACATGGCTGTTATGATATTTGGAGACAACGGAACAGGCAAAGAACATATAGCGGAAAAGATACATCTGCAAAGCAAAAGAGCCGACAAACCTTTTGAAGTAGTAGATTGCGGTACGCTTTCTGCGGAACTTGCCGTTTCCGCTCTCTTCGGGCATGAGAAAGGGGCATTCACAAGTGCAGACGCAGCAAGAAAAGGTTACTTTGAATTGGCTGCTGGAGGTACGCTGTTCTTGGACGAGATAGGCAACCTGCCGAAAGACGTACAGGCAATGCTGCTGCGTGTGTTGCAATCCAAGAGCTACCGACCATTGGGAGCTACAAAAGATAAAGTGGCTGATGTGCGCATTATTGCCGCCACCAACGAAAACCTGCAAGAGGCAGTTCGGGAAGGACGATTCAGAAGCGACCTGTATTATCGACTTCACGAAGCGGTTATTGAGATTCCACGGTTGCGGGATTGCAAGGAAGATATTATGCCATTAGCTAACTTCTTCCTGAAACTATATGATAGGCATACGGACAAAGAAATAAAATGTATCAGTAAGGAAGCGCAAAGGGCACTTGTAAGCCATACATGGCCAGGTAATGTGCGTGAGTTGAAATCATGTATCATGCGAGCTATGCTGTTATGCGAGAATGAGATAATAGATGTCGAGGACTTGCAGTTGTCACAATCAACATTGACAGAAGAGGCTTTGGACTTTGATGAACAAGAACGCAAGATCAATCGAGAGCGTATCTTGTGGGCTTTGAAGCAATGTAATGGCATCAAGCGTGATGCGGCAAAAATGTTGGAAATGAGCCATACTACATTCTATGCCCGTATGAAAGAGTATGGTATTTCTACGAACAAGTTGTAACGGTATAAGAACCGTGTAAGGAAGATTGGACGAGTGTCCGGTTTTCCTTACACTATTTCTGCTTGCAATTCCCTTGTGAAAATCTTATTCTCTTGATAAAGTTGCTGATTATCAGGAAATATCATCATCCTATTGTTTAGTCTGTCTTGGAATGGCATAGGTATTGGACTAATAACTGATGTGCGCACAGAAACATCAAATTAGTACAAACCCATAAAAGAGACAGCAACATGGAATACAACATATTGATAGAGACTGATTTTTTCAACTTGCTGAATGCAGGTCATAAGAACAAAGGTGGTAACGCTTTGGAGAACTCATATCGTGAGTTTATCAAGGTTGTGGTTGATTTATGCAGCACTAACGTGAAGCAAGCGGTCTTTGCACTGTCATACGCAGAGACCGAGCTTGACTTTCATCTGTCAATGCCCCATATAAAGGATTGTTTGGGAACCGTAGGCTTGTATGTGCGCAAGGCTATTGCATTTGTCCGCAGAATGCAAGAGCATGTGGCAGCAACATATCATCTTCATGTGACCACATCCACTTCAGAAGCCTCTTCGCCAGTATCATCAGAATCAAAGCCATTAGTGAAATGGACTGGCAATGCCGTTGACCTTGTAGAAATGGTATATGGCATCTGCGTAATGGGAAGCGTGAACGATGGCGATGTGAAATTCAAGGACTTGGCGCAAGCCATGTACCAGTTCTTCGGCATCAAAGCCAAGGACTGCTATCGTTTCTACACCGACATCAGAAGACGCAAGAACCATAGCCGTACTTACTTCCTTGACAGAATGCAGGAGAAGTTGAACGACAAGATGCGAAAGGATGATGAATTGGAAAGAATGAGACGATAATCGAGGTGTTTCTTATTTAATTCTGAAAAAGATTAAAAACTTTTGGTGTTGCCACAAAAATATTGTAGTTTTGTGGCAAAATAAAGAGGAATGGCAACGAATAGCGCTTATAACGAGATAAAAAGGAAAATAACGTCTTCCAAACGGGGAACATTGTTCTTTCCCGATTCATTCGCTCAAATGGCATCATCCGATGCAATAAGGTCAGCCTTGGTGCGTTTGTGCAAAGATGGAGACATAATAAGAGTGGCACAAGGCATCTATTGCTATCCAAAGATTGACACAAAATGGGGAAGCGGAGTTGTACCGCCATCCATTGAAGACATTGCCAATGGCATTGCTAAACGTGATAAAGTTAGAATTGTTCCGACGGGTGCGTATGTGTTGAATGTATTAGGACTGTCAAAACAAGTACCGGCAAATGTGATGTTCTTTACAGATGGGTCTTCTCGCAAGGTTTCTGTAGGCAAAGGTAACGGAATCCTTTTCAAGCATACATCTGAGATGAGAACATTTGCTTATCGGTCAAAGCTTATGCTGTTGATAGTAATGGCTCTCCGTGAAATCGGTGATGAAAATATAACAGAACTACAGATGAACATCATCAAAGGTCATTTGAAAAATGTCCCAACGGGAGATTTTCAAAAAGACATTTTGCTGGCTCCAGCATGGGTTCGTAAAAAATTGCAACAAGTATGAATTATCAAGATATAGAAAAACTTGCTTCCTTAAAGGAAAGCAACAATTTGGAGTTTAAGGAATCGACAGGTCAATTAGACCGTTCGATGGAGACTCTATGTGCGTTTCTCAACTGTGAAGGTGGTACTATTCTTTATGGTGTAAAGGATAATGGTAAGATTATAGGTCAAGAGGTATCTGACAATACTAAACGCTCTATTGCTGAGGCGGTCAATAGAATTGAGCCTTTTGTAGAGTTGGAAATCTCGTATGTTCCTATTCTTGAGACTGACAAATATGTGATAGCCATTCATGCGGAATGTCAACGATTCATGCGTCCTTTCACTTATAAGGGAAGGGCTTATATGCGCATTGAAAGTACCACAACTTTTATGCCACAGGAACGGTATAACCATCTCTTAATGGAAAGAGGCGGAAAATATGGATGGGAAGCAATGATTAACTCTGATTTGGAGATAAGTGACTTGGATGAGAATGCCATTCTCGGTGCTGTCCGTGAGGGAATACGAAACGGAAGACTTCCAGAAACAACTATTCGCGAGGAGATACCTGTAATCTTGAAAAAGTTCGGCTTGTTCCATGATGGTAAACTGAACAATGCAGCCGCCGTGTTGTTTGGCAAGGATTTGTATGGATACCCACAATGTCTTGTGCGTATGGCTCGTTTCAAAGGAACAACAAAAGATGAGTTTATAGACAACCAACGTGCGGAAGGTAATATTTACGAATTGCTTGATGCCTCAATGGCATTTTTCTTTAAGCATCTCTCACTGTCTGGTAAGATAAACGGTCTTTATCGTGAGGAAGAGTTGAGCATTCCGTACAAGGCTTTAAGAGAGAGTTGCATCAACTCACTTTGCCATCGCTCGTATCATCAACCAGGTAGTTCTGTAAGCATCGCTATCTACGATGACCGTGTTGAAATACGAAATACGGGAACTTTTCCTGCCGACTTGCCTATAGAACGTCTTATGCAGGAACATGACTCCAAACCACAGAATCCAATTATTGCCAACGTACTCTATAAGAGCAAGATATTGGAGAGTTGGGGACGTGGAATAGGTACAATGGTCGATGAATGCAAACGTGTAGGCTTGCCTGCTCCAGAATTCAATACTGATGGCAATTTTGTGTGGGTCGTATTTAAGTATAATAGGAGCAGTGTGGTAAACACCCAACAAGCTACCCAACAAGCTACCCAACAAGCTACCCAACAAGCTACAAAATTTGTTCAGGAGCTGATTTCTGTTGTAAATACCAATGAATATTCAGTAAAAGAAATCATGTCTCTCTTAAAATTGAAGGATAGGGTTAATTTCTTGAAAACTTACCTTACCCCTGCTTTGGAAGAAGGTCTAATTTCAATGAAATACCCTAAAAATCCGAAGCATCCGGGACAAAAATATATGCTTACAGAAAAAGGCAAGGCATTATTAAAATAGAAAGACGACAAAGGCAGTGGTGATTTGTTCCACTGCCTTTGTCGTTTCTATTTCTGTATCAAGTGCTTCAAATTCTCGTCAGCAGCGATGCGATCCAGTTCATCCTTGACAATCTGTTTGACGTCCTCCTTTATCTGATTGTAGTTGTCCTGAATAGCTTGCTTCATGCAGTCGTTGCCATTGGTATCCTTGAAATCGTTAATGATAGGGATAGGCTGATAATGGCTTTCCTCTCGCTTTACTTTGTCGGTGTCAACGACAATCTCGGCATGGAAGATCTTCTGCTCTATGCGCTCGGTGAAGTTGTCGGAAACAGAGCCGACAAACATACCTTGGGTAAGACCACTAATCTTGCTTGGCGGAATGAGACTGTCCATCTGGGTATTGATAGATGTAGAGACATCCTGACGGTTGATGGAAATGGACTGGCGCTTTTGGAGCACTTTTCCAAAACGCTCGGATAAAGTCTTGGCGGTCTCGCCAACGACCTGTCCGCTGAAGATATTACCAACGGTATTGATAACCACCTTTGCCTCCTTGTCTCCATAATCGCGAACCAACTGCGAGAAGTCTTGGAAGCCCAAGCAGACGGCAACCTTGTTGCTTCGTGCCGTAGCAATCAGATTATCCAAGCCTTTGAAATAGATAGTTGGTAACTCGTCAATGATAACGGATGATTTGAGTTGTCCCTTCTTGTTGATGAGTTTTACGATGCGGCTGTTGTACAAGCCGAGTGCAGCACCATAAATGTTCTGACGGTCGGGGTTGTTGCCGACACATAGAATCTTCGGTTCTTCGGGATTGTTGATGTCGAGTGTAAACTCGCTTGCGGACATCACCCAGTAGAGTTGTGGTGAGATCATTCGTGACAGCGGAATCTTTGCGCTGGCAATCTGACCCGCCAACTGCTCCATCGCCCCACCTTGCCAGGCGTCCATGAATGGAGAAAGATAGTTTTCCAATTCGGGATAGCTCGTTAGTATCGGAAAGACATCCTCGTATCTGCGGTTGAGCAATTCGATGGCATGGGGAAAGGTACAAAACTTTCCGTTCTTGTATATTCTTAGGTACCATATGATGGCAGCAAAGAGGATTATCGGACTCTCCACAAAGAAGTCGCCCTGCTTCTGCACCCAAGTCTTATTGAGGTTGAGCATTATTGTATATGCACTTTCGTAAGCATCGGAGATGTCACTCATAAAATCTGGGTGAATAGGATTGCAGCGATGACTTCTGCGAGGATCGTCAAAGTTGATGACATAGAACTGGGGCTTGACCTTATATCCATTCTGATGGTTCATCATGTGGTTGTAGGCAATCGTCGAAAGGTCGGAAAACTTGAAATCATAGATATACATTGAATACCCCTTCTCTATCTGCTGTTTGATGTAGTTGTTCACTACAGCAAAGGACTTGCCACTACCCGGTGTACCTAACACGATGGTCGCTCGGAACGGATTGACCACGTTGATCCATCCTCTCTGCCATTTCTTCTTGTAGTAGAAGCGAGTGGGCAGATTGACAGAATACTCGTTCTCCATGAGTTTGGTCTCCTGCATGAAGCTCTCGTTCTCATTATTGAAGACATCTTCCATGAGGTTATGCTTCAAGAGTCGGCTCATCCAGAGTCCTCCCATCAACAGGCAGATATAACCCGCTGTCATTGTAAATATGTACAGCGTGGCATTGCCCAAATAAGATATAGGCAACAATAATATCCACCAGTTGAGGAAGAACAAGAAAAAGCCAACTGCAAGAACCGTCCAAATCCTGTTCCAACTCATCTTTTCCGCTTTCACGCCCTTGGTTCCCAAGCATGAAAGAGCCAAGAGTAAGAGCGAGAACAATTTTGTGTAGAGAATGGAATGGAACAAACCACCTGTACGGTTGAAGTTGATAAGGATTCTGTCAACAACTCCGATTGTCACTCCCCATATGTGCATTGCCTCGTAGCAATACCAATATACATTCATAATTGCGAGTATTATACTCACGGCACGGAGAAAATCCATTATTTTTCCCAATGCTCTCAAATCGTCTTCTTGTGCCATTGATTTCCTGTTTTGAAGTTATACCTTGATAATACGATTAAAGGTTTCTCCCTTTTCGCTTCTTTTTCTTTCTGCGTAACTCTCTATCGAATGCTGCTTCCTGTGCCTCGCTGGAAGAACCATTCCCTGCCATAAGTCCAAGACCGCTGCCGTATTCTTCGAACAAGCCAGAATCGTGACGCTCTTGTTCTGAGATTGCATCATCTTCCTTTGGAATGGTAAGTGGTATCGGTTGCTCATTCTCGTAAGGTAAGGTGAAGTGCTCCTGCAGGGCATTGGCAGAAAGATTCGTTCCAAGCCTTGAACCATTGAAAACGCTTTGGGTGCGGTGGTCAATGAATGTTGCTCCGTAGATACGGCCGTCAGCTGTATGGCGGAAAACAACATCAATGCCCTTTGCTTTCAGCAGTTCAACAAACTTATCCTTATGGTACGTCTGCTTCAAGACTGCTTCCACGCTATGTTTGGTCATCTCGGAGAGTTTCTTTTCCTCCTTAAACTTCTTGGCCGAATAAGCGAACCGCTTTTCTGTCGCCTCCACGCCGACAGACTTATCAATCTTGGAAGCCTTGAAAGGAATTCCAACTTTGTTGCCCTGTCCGTCCGTGGCAGAATAGACAAAACCATGATACTCACGACCGCCAACTTCGCCTCTGACCTCCTCCAAGGATATATTATATAAGGAAAGAAGTGCACGGTATTCGCCTAAGGACTGGAACCTGTAGGTAGCGCAGAGAGATTTTACTGTGTTGGCAACCTGCTTCTTCACATTGCCTTGGCTTACATCCACCTTACGAAGTGGATTGTCTGCCTGGCGTTGCTTGCGGTCCGCCTTGTGGAGATTGTATTTCTCCTCCAAGTCACGGGTGATAGCCTTGCTCCTGTGGTAATTATATCGACTGTCCAAGCATTTGCCGTTTTCATCCACCCGGATGGTCACGATGTGCATGTGGTGACGGTCAATGTCCTCATGCTTGTAAACCATGTATGGCTGGTTGCCATATCCCATGCGCTCCAAGTATTCACGGGCAATATTCTCCATCTCCATATCCGTCAGCACATCATCAGGATGCGGATTCAGGGAGATATGCACGACAGGCTTCTCTGTTCTGATGTGCGGAGAAAGGTATCGCAGGAAATCACGCAAGGTATTGGCGATGCTCGTCTTTCCCGAACAATCATCGAAGATCTTGTTCGTTGCCAAGAGCTTTCCCTCTTCCTTGTTAATCTTCTCACCATTGTATGCCAGTGCGCCATACAATGAACTTCCGAAACTTATCTTTGCGACCATCTTTCCTCAAACTTACGGGTTAGTTCAACAATCTCACGGGTAAGAGAGACCAGTTCCCTGGTGCAGTTCTCCAGCTTATAGAGCAAAGCCATCGCCTTTTTCTCTGAGAAATGACAACGGAGTTCCTTGACAATCTGGTTGTAGTTGTTGCCAATCATTCGGTACTGCGAGTGAAAAGAGGAAAGCTTGGTGTAGTATTCCACCAGTGTCTTGTCCTCGCGCAGCACCTTGAACGGCTCGCCGAAGATGCGTGCCTTGGCAAAGACAGCCTTTGCCTTCACATCAGTCTGCTCATACATGACGAGGAATTTCATCCACTCGTCATCGTCGAACCGAAGCATCACATGGTGCGACTTCGGGTTCAGTTTTGGGATTCGTCCCCCTCGTTTTCTTTCTGTGTTCATATTAAAATGGATTAAGTGGTACATGCGGCAATAATGGAATTGCACAAACTATCGTCAGATTGGAACATGGGGAGCCCGACTTCGGAGAGGCTACCAACCCGGCA